>Ga0247835_1000834_pt1 | contig 41510 bp, 46 predicted proteins | sample LaCtaG_3_FD_189912 | JGI IMG/M metagenome (GOLD analysis project Ga0247835, IMG submission 189912) | Freshwater microbial communities from meromictic Lake La Cruz, Castile-La Mancha, Spain - LaCruzMarch2015_13.5m | ecosystem: Environmental > Aquatic > Freshwater > Lake | place: Spain: Castile-La...
ATGAAAAGTGGAGTGGCAGCTGCTTTAAAACTAGCAAGTCAATTAAGTAATGCAAAATATGACATTACCTATTTGTTTTATGAAGCAGAAGAAATTGAAACAAAATACAACGGCTTAGAACTTATTACAAAAGAAGCAAAAGATTTATTGAAATGTGATTTTGCTATTTTGATGGAACCAACCAATGGCATCATTGAAGTTGGTTGCCAAGGATCCCTTCGTTTTGAAGTAGGAGCTAAAGGAACAAGATCTCATTCTGCAAGATGGTGGAATGGAGAAAATGCGATTCATGCCTTAACTCCAGTTCTAGAAATTTTGAATTCATATAAGTCACGCGAACCAGTAATTGATGGTCATAAATTCCGTGAAGGATTACAAGCAGTAAAAATAAATGGTGGAGTAGCAGGAAATGTTGTCCCAGATTCAGTAACCATGACAATTAATCATCGCTTTGCTCCCGATACCACACCCGCTCAAGCTGAAGAAAATATGAAAAAACTATTTGAAGATTTCAATTTTCAACTAATGGATGCAGCTTCAGGTGCACCAACCGGATTAGATAATGAATTAATAAAAGACTTTGTCTCAAAAATTGGCACAGATATCGCACCAAAATTTGGATGGACAGATGTGGCACGATTTGCCGCAGCAGGAATTCCAGCAATTAATTTTGGTCCTGGAGATCCAAACTTGGCACATCATCCTGACGAAGTTGTAAAGATTAAACAAATTGAAGATGTCTACACATCCCTTAAATCTTGGCTTACTGCCTAAATGAAACCTGTTGAATTAACTCTTTCCGTTGAAATAAATGCTTCCCAACAAGAAGTGTTTAACAAAGTTGTTGACTGGGAAAGTCAAGGCGAATGGATGCTTGGCACCAAGGTAAAAGGAACTAAAAATAATGGTCAAGGATTAGGTGGAGAAATATCTGCCTGGACTGGTTTTTGGAAAATTGGTTTTAATGATCCAATGGTTATTACTCAATGGGTAGAGCCAAAAATTGTTGATGTCACACACTTAGGAAAAATAGTTAAAGGCACAGGATCAATGATTGTAGAAAAAATTGATGAAAATAAATCACGATTTATTTGGAGTGAATCAATCGACTTGCCTTTAGGTTTATTTGGCAAGTTTGGTTGGCTTTTTATTAAACCTTTCTTCGCTGCTGGAATTAAGTATTCCTTGAATAAATTTGCGCTCACATTTGCACAATCAGACCCAAAGTAGACGAAGTCTTAGCCTTACGAGATAATAGATATATCAAACTTTAATTATTGAAAAGGTGTTTAAATGGCCGCAATGAAACCTCGTACCGGTGATGGTCCAATGGAGGTTACAAAAGAAGGACGCGGTGTTGTTATGCGTGTACCACTTGAAGGTGGCGGACGTTTAGTTGTAGAAATGACTGTTGAAGAAGCTAAAGAACTAGATGTGCAATTGGAAGTTCTTAAGTAATTTTTTTAATGCGGTCTGTAAGAAGCTGCGATCATTCCTGATCCACTTGGGATCATTACCGAAACTAATCTTGAATCATCTTTAATTTTTTCACTTACAATTCTCACCGCTTCATTATCTGCAGCATTTGAATCACTTAAAACATTATGAAAAACTAATAACCCGCCTGGACGAAGCAGTCTTAAAGATTGTTCAAAAAGTGTTTCAAATTCTAATTTGTCACCATTGATAAACATTAAGTCATAAGCGTTATCGGTTAACTTGCCAACTACTTCAATAGCGCGTCCTGCAATTAATCTAATTTTATTTGTGGCAATTCCAGCTCCAGAAAATATCTCTTTGGCAGCACGTTGTCTTTCTTGATCAGAATCAATAGAGGTTAGAACACCTGCACTATTCATTCCTCTAAATAACCACAAACCAGAAACTCCAGTGCCAGTTCCAATTTCAACAACATTAGAAGCATCAATTGTGGAAGCTAAAAATTTAAGTAGTGCACCCACCCCTTGACCTATTGGGTTTAGTCCTAATTCATTTGATTTTTCACGAGCGTTAGAAAGATGAGTATCTTCAGGAATAAAGGTTTGTGAGTGAAGCCATTCACCACTTGATGGTGCTTGTGTCATATTTTTAAACCTTTCCTGTGGTTACTATCTTAATGTTTTCTTGGGACTAGTTAGTAGTTTCCTTAGGTTTGAACTAAATGGACTTCCTCAGGAGACAAAAAGATTGGTCATCACTAAACTGGGAATACAGGAGATTTAACCCTCACAGAGAGTGAAGATAAAACACAAAAATGGTTGAAAATTCAAATTCACCAACACCAGGTTTTGGAACAGTTCCATCCTGGGAAAGAAAAAAGAAACGTAAGAACACTCCTCTTTCTGCAGTCATAGTGATTTCTTTAGTTTTTGGTGGAACAGCTGGCGGAGCTCTTGGTTACCTAGCGGCAGATTTTTCCAACGGTGTTTCTAACACAACTTCTCAAGTTTCAGAAACCAGTAAGCCAGTTGCCATAACTCCAGCAACCGAAACAGTTTCTCAAATTGTGCAAAATGTTAAACCAAGTGTGGTTTCAATAAAAGCCGAGGGAAATTTAGGTTCTGGAACTGGATCAGGATTTATTTATCGAGAAGATGGTTACATTGTAACCAATAATCACGTTGCAGCACCTGCCATAAACAGCGGAAAGCTAACTGTCTATCTACAAGACAAAACTTCCTACGAAGCAAAACTTGTTGGTAGAAATGCCTCATATGATTTAGCTGTTTTAAAAATTGATGCAACAGGTTTGAAACCAGTTAATATTGGGGATTCAAGTGCAATAAATGTGGGAGATTTAACTGTTGCTTTTGGTTCTCCACTCGGTTTAACTGGAACAGTAACTTCAGGAATTGTCAGTGCTATCAATAGACCAGTAACAGCTGGTGGAGCCGATGATCAATCTTTTATTTCTGCGATTCAAACAGATGCCGCAATTAATCCAGGAAATTCTGGTGGACCTTTAGTAAATGGTCAAGGACAAGTAATTGGTGTTAATTCTGCAATTGCCACATTAGGAAATGGTACTCAAAGTGGAAGTATTGGTTTAGGTTTTGCTATTCCAATTAACCAAGCACAAAGAGTTATTTCCGAAATTATTGAATCTGGTAAATCAACTACCCCAATTGCAGGAATAAGTATTGATTCAACTTATGAAGGAACAGGTGCCAAAATTGCAGAAGTAGTAGCAGATGGTCCAGCTGCCTCAACTGATTTGAAAGTTGGGGATATTGTCACAAAAATTAATGGCGAAGCTGTTGAAGATTCCACTGAATTGATTGTTGCAATCAGAAGAAATAATCCTGGAGACACAATAGTTTTGACTGTGAAAAATACTGCAGGAAATGAAAGAGAAGTTTCAGTTGTGTTAGGTAGTAGAGAAGAAGGCTAGTTAGTTAAAAGTCCTAAGTTTTTACCAACTAAACCTTTTGGACTTGTTAATAAAGATTTAGCCATATTGATAATTTCAACAGCAGCTGGTGAATCTGGATCAGAAATTACTAATGGCATTCCACTATCTCCACCCTCACGAAGGCGCACATCAAATGGAACACGAGCCAAAACTTTTACATCAGTTCCCAATTCATCACTAATAGCTTTTGCAACAGTGTCGCCTCCTCCGTTGCCGAAAAGTTCCATAACTTCACCACAATGTGGACAAGGAACTCCAGTCATATTTTCAATTACACCCACAACTCTTTGATGAGTTTGTTTAGCTAAAGTTCCTGCTCTAACAGAAACTTCAGCAGCACTAATTTGTGGAGTTGTCACAACAATTATTTCTGATTTAGGAACAAGTTGAGCAACACTAATTGCAACATCACCTGTTCCTGGTGGTAAATCAAGAAGTAAAATATCTAAATCTCCCCACCAAACATCTGTCATGAATTGTTCAACTGCCTTATGAAGCATTGGTCCACGAAACGCAATTGGTTGCGTAACTCCACCTGGTTTAAATGCCAGCATTGAAATAACTCTTACTCCATGTGCCAATTGAGGCATGATCATTCCTTCAACAACAGTGGGTGCATTTGTTACACCCATAATTCGAGGAATTGAATGGCCATAAATATCAGCATCAAGAATTCCTACAGATAAACCAAGTTCAGCAAAAGCAATTCCCAGATTTGCAGTCAGAGAAGATTTCCCAACTCCACCTTTTCCTGATGCCACAGCATAAATTCGAGTTAAACTCTTCTCGGCAGCAAATGGATTTTCTTTGGTCGGTCCTCGAAGAAGTTCTTTGAGTTTCTTTCTTTGATCATCATTCATAACGTCTAATACAACTTTTGTTTTGGCAGAATTATCAATTTCTGCTACGGCTTTTGTGACACGTTTAATTATTTCTTCTTTTAAGGGACAACCTGAAACGGTTAAATAGATTTCAACTAATACTTCTTTTCCAGTTACTTCAACGTTTTTGACCATGCCAATTTCAGTGATAGATCTTCTGATTTCTGGATCTTGCACGGTGGCAAGAGCGGTCATCACCGTATCTTTAGTTAAAGACACAGTGCTAATTAATCTTTTTTGTCTTGATTAATTTGTAGTTCTTCAATTAAATCTCTCAATTCACTCTTGATGTAATCGCGAGTTGCAACATCGTTTAAGGCTATGCGTAAATCAGCAAGTTCGCGAGCCAAAAATTCAGTATCTGCCAATAGTCGATTTGCTTGATTGCGATCTTGTGCACCTTGAACTCGATCGCGATCTGTTTGTCTATTTTGGGCAAGCAAAATTAGAGGAGCAGCATAAGAAGCTTGTAGTGACAACATCAAAGTCAAAGCTAAGAATGGCCATGGATCAACTCTGTATTGAAGTGGACCAAGTGTGTTCCACAAAACCCAACCTGCAACAAAAATAGTCATTAACGCAATGAAGCGCCATGAACCAATTTGTCGAGCAACTCTTTCGCTAACTAATCCAAATCTTTCAGAGTCATAAGGATTCCTAAATTGCAAGCCTCTGCTTCTTGGTTGATCTAGACGTGAAGAATTAAATTTTTTCATCTTCTAACCTCAACTTCGTCTTGATCGCGCCAATCATCAGGAAGCATGTGATCAATAACATCATCAACAGTTACTGCTCCTAATAAACGATTTTCTGCATCAACCACAGGCAATGCCACAAGGTTATAAGTTGCAAAATATTTGGTAACTAAAGCCAAAGTGGTGTTTGGTCCCACTGGTTTTAATTCAGAATCAATAACACTTGAAACAAGTGTCCCTGGTGATTCTCTTAAAAGTCTTTGCATGTGTGCCACACCAAGATATTTACCAGTTGGAGTATCAAGAGGAGGTCTGACAACATAAACCTGACTTGCTAATGATGGTGGCAATTCTGGATTTCGAATACTTGCTAAAGCTTCGGCAACAGTTGCATCAGGTGTTAAGACAACTGGTTCAGTTGTCATCATTCCACCTGCTGTGTAATCACCATAAGTTAAAAGGCGGCGAAGATCATCTGCTTCTTCTGGTTCCATCAATTCCAAATACTCTTCTGCTTTTTGTGGTGGTAATTCTTTAAGCAAATCTGCGGCATCATCTGGCGCCATTTCTTCAATAACATCTGCGGCGCGCTCTATTCCAAGTTTTCCCACAATGGCAACGCGAGTTTCCTCACTCATTTCTTCCAAAACATCGGCAAGTCTTTCGTCATCGAGTTTTGAAATAACTTCTACTTGTTTCTCTATTGAAAGATCGGCTAAATAAGTTGCAATATCAGGTGCTCTCATATCATTTAGCGAGGTTAATAAATTATCAAATGGTTTGCCTTGAACTTGTAAAGTTAAACCATCAACCTCACTCCAGTCAGCAAAGAATTTTTCACCACGTTTAGTAAATCCAGTTCCAGCACGACGAAGATAAAGTTTTGTAATGTGCCAATCAGCACCAGGTCTTGATTGCTCCATTGCAATATCAAGCAAAGTAACTTCTTCACCAGTGTGTTTCATTTTCATTTTGCGATCTAGTAGTTCGCCTACAACTCTTGATTCAGATTCTCTTTGTTCAAAACGACGCATGTTTACAACACCTGTTGAAATAATTTGACGTGCATCAAAATCTGTAACTCTAGACATTGGTAAAAACACAAGACGACGTTGTGGAACTTCAACTAATAGTCCAATAATTCTTGGAGGATTATTACTGTGTCTTAAATGGACAACAGTGTCACGCACTTTGCCCAGCTGATCGCCTTGCGGATCGAATACAGCTGTGCCAGTGAGGCGGGAGATGAAGATACGGTCAGACACATGGAAATGTTACTCCTGGGACGTGATTGACTAACAACTCATATGAAATCTACGAAAGCAAATAGCAAATTTTCCATAGATTTCGTGATTCTGGCTATCGCTATATTGGCCATCTCCACCTCAGGTCCATTAATAACAGTGACCGCAGCCCCTGCAATTGCTATCGCATTTTGGAGATGCTTCTTAGGAGCAGTAGCAACTGCACCTTTTGCATTTAAAAATGGATTAAGAAATATAAATAGAAAGACTTTAACTACATCAATTAGTGCAGGTTTGCTTTTGGGAATACATTTTGCTGTCTGGATTCCAAGTCTTAGATTCACAACAGTTGCTGCTTCAACTGCGATGGTTGCAACGCAACCTGCTTGGGCTGCACTTATTGCAAAAATCAGGGGAGAGAGTTTTCCTAATAAAGTTTGGTTTGGAATTTTTGTGGCATTACTCGGTGCAGTACTTTTAACAGGAACAGATTTCTCATTAGATAGAAGAGCAGTAATTGGTGATTTACTTGCTTTGCTTGGTGCCATTTTTGCAGCACTTTATGTGACTGTTGGATCTAGTGCTCGAACGAAATTAACAACTGCACAATACACAGTTATTGCATATTTTGCAGCAGCTTTTGCGTTATTGGTATTGGCAATAATTACAGGAATTAATTTAAGTGGTTTTAGTAGACAAGCTTGGTTCTATATTTTCTTGTTAACTCTACTTGCTCAAATTTTGGGTCATACGTTATTTAACATAACTTTAAGATCATTGTCTGCAACTGTTGTGAGTATGGGAATCTTATTTGAAATGCCCGGGTCAACAATTATTGCTGCTTTAGCGATTGGTCAAGTTCCGCCTTGGCAAACAATTCCGGCAATTGTTTTATTGATGATTGGTATGTTTTTTGTTGTAACAGGTTATAAAACTAAATAGCTTTTAAAAACGTATCTAATTCTATTGCAGTTTTATCTGGCAATTCTCGAGCAGGAGAGTGTGCTGCTCCAATAATTTCAATAAAAGTTGCGTTCAAGTCATGAGCCATCTCAAGTTGTTCTTTTCTTGGCCAAGCATCATCATTTTCCCCACGCAATACTAAAATTGGTAACTTGTGTCTTTCTAAAGTTTGCTTAAATTTTTCAGTGACGTTTTCTACCTTCATCAATAACTCTGACATAACTTGTAGAGATAAAGGATTGGTGTTTAACCATCTTTGTTTGCGCCATTTTCTAACAGGCTTAGAAAAACTCTGTTTCCTAAGAATTATTAAAGTGACTGTTTTAATAAACCAGATAAAAGCCAAACTTCTTCCCGCTTCTACTGCTTTTACTAAAGCAGGTAATCCGCCCCAGTTTTCTTTCGGTAAAGGTCCTGTTCCACTACACAGCAAAGTCACTGACGCAAAAGATTGAGGAGATTTACTAGCTGCATATTGGGAAACAATCCCCCCGAAGGAATGCCCAACCACATGAATTGGTTCTGAGAAACTATTTGCAATATCTATTAAATCTTGTGCAAAAGAATCAAGAGTAAAATCTTCTAATTTGTTCGAGCCATAACTTGCTGGTTGACCATGTTGATCGATTGAAAAACAATGCCAACCAAGAGAGGAAAGAATAGGCATAATTGCTACAAAATCTTCGCGGCTGCCACTCCATCCGGGAACAAAAACAATTGTTCCAGCATGAATTGATTCAGGCTCAGAAACAAGTGCACCAATAATATTTTTAGAGGTGATTAATTTTTCAGTGCTAATTCCTGCAGGATTGACTAATAACTGCTCTTGCATTTCGTTAACCGGCAAAACCAACTCGACGCTGCTCTGAAGCACCGATTTCTACGAAGGCAATACTTTCACCTGGAACTAATATTTTCTTACCCTTGTCATCAAGAAGGGATAAAAGAGTCTTATTTTTAACCGCTGCTTCAACTTCTTTAGTTATTTGATCGGCTGTTGCTGCTGTTTCGAAAACGATTTCATGATTGGTGTTTTGAACGGCTATTCGAACTTCCATTACCTCAGGGCTCCTAATTTCTTACTTGTTTGTCTAAGACTATTCCCATAGTTAAGCCTGCGCATCCTGCCGTCCATTTCCAAGTGCTGGGCAATCGGAGTAATCTCTTGACTACTAAAAGCGCGGAAAAGCGAGGCACCTAAAAATGAGCGGTTCAATCAAGCAATCAGCTGATGCCCCCTTAAAGGTTTCCCAATTAGAAGCAGATATCAAATCAGGAAAAATTGACACTGTCGTTGTAGGTGTAACTGATATGCAAGGCCGTTTACAAGGTAAACGAGTTCACGCACCTTTCTTTCTAAAAGACACCATGAATCATGGCACTGAAGGTTGTAACTATTTATTAGCAGTTGATGTTGATATGAACACTGTTGGTGGATACGCAATGTCATCTTGGGATTCAGGTTATGGCGACATGGTTATGGCACCAGACTTTGACACCTTGAGATATATCCCATGGCTTCCTGGAACTGCAATGGTTTTAGCTGATTTACAAAAACTAGATCACACTGATGTTTTTGCATCCCCTAGACAAATATTAATAAAGCAAATCAAAAGATTAAAAGAAATGAAATTAATTCCTTATGTGGGAACGGAATTAGAATTTATTGTTTTTAAAGACACTTTTGAAGAAGCATGGGATAAGGGTTATCAAAACTTAATTCCTGCAAATCAATATAACGTTGATTACTCATTACTCGGTACCACACGAGTTGAAGGATTATTAAGAGCTATTCGATTAGGAATGGATGGCGCAGGTTTAGAAGTTGAATCAGCAAAGGGTGAATGTAATCTTGGCCAACACGAAATCGCTTTTAGATTTAAAGATGCGCTAACAACTGCTGATAATCATGTTGTTTACAAACTTGGTTCGAAAGAAATTGCTTCAGCTCAAGGAATGTCATTAACATTCATGGCTAAATTCAATGAACGTGAAGGAAACTCTTGTCACATTCATTTATCTGTGAGAAGTGAAAATGATGAACCAGTTATGGCAGATGCTAAAGATCCTCAAGGATTAAGTGCATTGGGTAAATCATTTATCGCAGGACAATTGAAATACATGAGAGAAATGACTTTGTTTTTTGCACCAAATATTAATTCTTATAAACGCTATGTTGAAGGTTCTTTTGCTCCAACTGCAATGAAGTGGGGTAGAGACAACAGAACTTGTGCAATTCGTTTAGTTGGCTCTGGTCATTCTCTTCGTTTTGAAAACAGAGTTCCAGGTGGAGATGTAAATCCATATTTGGCAGAAGCTGCCATGATTGCTGCAGGAATCGCAGGAATTGAAGAAAACTTAACTCTAGAACCAGCATTTGAAGGTAACGCCTATGTTTCAGATGCAGTTAGAGTTCCATCAACTCTTGCCAAAGCAACAGAGCTTTGGGATAAGAGTGAATTTGTCACAAAAGTATTTGGTAGCGAAGTTAAAGCTCACTACTTAAATATGGCTAAAATCGAACTAGCATCATTTGATAAAAGCATTACTGATTGGGAAAGATTCCGCAGTTTCGAAAGAATGTAAGACTAAAAGTTTTACCTAAAAGGAGTTATATAAATTGACCGCGCTTCATGATGTAATTTCGCCAGTCACTGAAAAGAAAATTACTGCAGTTCCAGCATTAAGTGCTGAAGAAACAGTTGCGGCAATTACTAAATCACAAAAAGCATTTGAAACTTGGAAAAAAGTTACCCCAGGAGATCGCGCCAAATTGCTGCGCAATTTTGCTGCAGTAGTGGAAAAAAACATTGAAGTTCTAGCAAAGCTAGAAGTAGAAAATGCTGGCCACACTATTGGTAATGCCCGTTGGGAAGCCAACAACGTTGTCAACGTTTTGAATTATTACGCAGGTGGACCAGAAAGATTGTTTGGTCGACAAATTCCTGTTCCAGGTGGAGTTGATATAACTTTTAGAGAACCAATTGGAGTAGTCGGAATTATTGTGCCGTGGAATTTTCCAATGCCAATTGCTGGCTGGGGATTTGGTCCAGCATTAGCTGCAGGTTGCACCGTTGTATTAAAACCAGCTGAAGTTACTCCTTTAACTGCAATGAAATTAGCTGAACTTGCATTAGAAGCAGGAATTCCAGAAAATGTTTTCCAAGTAGTAACAGGTTCTGGTCGTATAGTGGGCGAAACAATTGTGCAAGATCCAAGAGTTAGAAAAATTGTATTTACTGGCTCTACTGAAATTGGCACACAAATTATGGCAAAGTGTGCCCCAAATGTAAAAAGAGTTACTTTGGAATTGGGTGGAAAATCTGCCAACGTAATATTTGCTGATTCAGATTTAGAAAAAGCAGCAGCAAGTGCACCTGGTGCGGTTTTTGATAACGCCGGCCAAGACTGCTGTGCCCGCTCCAGAATTTTGATTGAAAAGAAAGCCTTTGATAAATTCATGCCTCTTTTAGAACAAGCTGTTAAATCATTTAAGTGTGCAGATCCAAGTTTGGAAACAACTGAAATGGGTCCACTAATTACTTCTGCTCATAGAGACAAAGTTGCTTCTTATGTTGAAGAATCTTTAGTTGCTTTTAGAGGAACTGCTCCAACAGGTGCAGGGTTTTGGTTTCCGCCAACTGTTTTGCACGTAACAGATAGAAAACATAAAAGCTTAACCGATGAAATCTTTGGTCCAATAGTTTCTGTTGTAACTTTTGAAGATGAAGCAGATGGTATTGCTTTAGCTAATGATTCTGAGTTTGGTTTAAGTGGATCTATTTGGACAAACAATGGTGCCAAAGCTTTAAGAGTATCTCGTGGAATTGAAAGTGGAAATCTATCTGTTAATTCCCATTCTTCAGTTAGATATTGGACTCCATTTGGTGGATTCAAAAAATCAGGTTTGGGACGCGAATTAGGTCCAGATGCACTAAACGCGTTTACCGAAGAAAAGAACGTCTTTATTAATACTGAAATATAAGGAGAAAATATCTTGAAAAGATTAGAAGGCAGAGTTGCCACCATTACCGGTGGAGGATCTGGTTTAGGAAAAGCAACAGCAATTCGTTTTGCTTCTGAAGGAGCTCACGTTGTAATTGCTGACATGGATGAAAAAAGTGGCCAAGCAGTAGCAACTGAAGTTAATGGAACTTTTATTAAATGTAACGTTGCTGATAAGGCAAGCGTGGACAACTTCTTTGCTGAAGTTTTCAAAAAGTTTGGCAAAATTGATATTGCTTTCAATAACGCAGGTATTTCTCCACCTGATGATGATTCAATTTTGACTACCGAAATCGAAGCATGGGACAAAGTTCAATTAGTGAATTTAACTTCTGTTTATCTATGCTGCAAAGCAGTTTTGCCTTACATGCTTAAAGCTAAAAAGGGATCAATTATTAACACTGCTTCTTTTGTCGCAACACTTGCAGCAGCTACTTCACAAATTGCTTACACCGCTTCAAAAGGTGGAGTATTAGCAATGACACGTGAACTTGGTGTGCAGTTTGCTCGCGAAGGAGTTCGAGTTAACGCTTTATCTCCAGGACCAGTTAACACTCCACTTTTGCAAGAACTATTTGCTAAAGATAAAGAAAGAGCACAACGTCGTCTGGTTCATATTCCAATGGGACGCTTTGGTGAAGCTTCTGAAATTGCTGCAGCTGTGGCATTTTTGGCAAGTGATGATTCATCATTTATCACCGCATCAAATTTCCTTGTTGATGGTGGAATTACTGGAGCTTACGTAACACCACTATAAACAGAAATTAAAAGAGCAAAAAAGTGCTTATCGATTATTTCGATAAGCACTTGCTGCTTTTATGAGGGCTGCAAATAATCTTTTGTCTTCACTCATTTCAGGATGCCATTGCACACCTAAATGAAAATCTCTACTTGGATCTTCTAAAACTTCAATAGTTTCATCTTCTGCCCAGCCAGTAATAGTTAACGATCCTGGATTTTCCACTGCTTGATGATGAGAAGAATTAACAATCATTTCTAAACCTAAAATAGAAGTGATAAGTGAATCTGGTTTGAACCGTGCTCCATGTTGAGAAAATTTTGCAGGCGCAGGTCTGTGATCAAGTTTTGTCACATCGGGTAAATGTTGAATTAAAGATCCACCTTCAGCAACTGCCATGATTTGTATTCCTCTGCAAATTCCTAAAATTGGTAAACCAATTTCTTTGGCAGTCTTATAAAGACTTACTTCGCCTGCATCACGATTTTCTCGAGGTTTATCAGCGGTTTCATGGGGATTTTGTTTATATAAACGTGCATCAACATCAGCACCACCAGCAATGATTAATCCATCTAAATTATTTACAACATGACCACCATCTTGATCAGGTGGAAGAATTACTGCTCTTCCTCCAGCATTGGTAACTGAACTTACGTATTCAAAAGGCAAAACGGCAGCAGTGATATCCCAAGCCCCCCATTTGGCGGGTTCGACGTAACAGGAAATTCCGATCACGGGTGAGTTCATAAAGAGGAGTCTGGCAGGTACTTGGCAAGAGGTGAGTTATTGGGGAAAAAGGCTATATATATGACCCAAGTGGTGAGCGTGAATTGTGAGGCTCATAGACTCGTGATTCGGTTATTCAAAAAGCTGACGTTAAGAGAGGTATGGCAAAAGAAGGCGCCATTGAGCTTGAAGGCACCATTGCTGAAACTCTTCCCAATGCAATGTTTCGGGTAGAGCTAGACAACGGCCATAAAGTTCTCGCACACATCAGCGGCAAAATGCGAATGCATTACATCAGAATTTTGCCTGACGATCGCGTAATCGTGGAGTTATCTCCTTACGATTTAACACGTGGTCGGATTGTTTACCGCTACAAATAAACCGATTACGAAAAAAAGGAAAGTATGAAAGTACAACCAAGTGTTAAGAAGATTTGCGATAAGTGCAAAGTCATTCGCAGACACAAACGCGTAATGGTTATTTGTGAAAATCCAAGACACAAACAACGTCAAGGATAACTTCACAAACAATTTGTAGTAACCATTTACGGTTATCCGTCACCTCAAATTAAATCTTGCCGATTTAAATAGAGAACGACACCTTTGGTCATCAGAAGCCAAAGACTTACCCAGGGCGGGTGAGACTGATAACACGTAACACAACTTCTGACTTAATAGAAAAGGAAAACCGCCCAATATGGCACGTTTAGCTGGAGTTGATCTTCCTCGCGATAAGCGCGTTGAAGTTGCTCTTACTTACATTTATGGAATTGGTAAAACCCGTTCCAACCAAATGCTTGCAGCATCAGGGGTAAATCCAAATACACGAGTAAAAGATTTAGATGAACCATCACTAAATAAACTTCGTGAATACATCGACCAAAACTTTAAAATCGAAGGTGATCTGCGTCGTGAAGTTTCTGCAGACATCAGACGAAAAGTAGAAATTGGTTCTTACCAAGGTGTTCGTCATCGTCGTGGACTTCCAGTTCGCGGACAAAGAACACACACCAACGCTAGAACTCGTAAAGGTCCGCGCAAAACCGTTGCCGGCAAAAAGATTGCAGTGAAGTAGAGGATTTGAACAATGGCTGAAAAAGAGAAAGAAAAGAAAGCTAAACCAACAGGTACAAAGAAGGTTCGTAAAAAAGTTAAGAAGAATGTTGCGCATGGTCAAGCACACATCAAATCAACATTCAACAACACAATTGTTTCCATCACAGATTTAACTGGTGCAGTTATTTCTTCATCTTCAAGTGGTCAAGTTGGATTTAAGGGTTCACGTAAATCAACACCATTTGCTGCTCAACTAGCTGCAGAAGATGCAGCGAAGAAAGCAATGGAACACGGACTTAAAAAAGTTGACGTGTTTGTTAAAGGCCCAGGATCAGGTCGCGAAACTGCAATCAGATCTTTACAAGCCTCTGGTCTTGAAGTTGGTCAAATTCAAGATGTCACCTCAGTTCCTTTCAACGGTGTGCGTTCCCGCAAACGCCGTCGCGTCTAACTTTTAACAAACAAGGAGAAAAGAAAACTTATGGCACGTTATACAGGGGCAGATTGCAAGAGATGCCGTCGCGAAAAAGTAAAACTTTACTTAAAAGGTTCCAAGTGTGACTCACCAAAGTGTCCAATGGAATCACGCCCGTTCCCACCAGGACAACACGGTAGAAACCGCGGTAAAGAATCTGAATACTCATTACAGAAACGTGAAAAGCAAAAAGCTGCACGAATCTATGGAGTATTGGAAAGACAATTCCGTAACTATTACGAAGAAGCATCAAGAAGAACTGGTAAAACCGGTGAAAACCTTCTTGAAATGTTGGAACGTCGTTTAGACAACGTCGTTTATCGCGCAGGATTTGCTAAGAGTCGTGACATGGCAAGACAAGTTGTTCGCCACGGTCACATCTTGGTTAATGGTAGAAAATTAAATATTCCCTCCTACCAAGTTTCACCAACAGACATCATCGAAGTTCGTCCCGAATCACGCGAGTTAACACCATTCGTTGTGGCACGTGCCGAATCAGGTGAAAAGCCAATCCCAGCATGGTTAGACGTAGCACCACACACCATGCGAATTTTGGTAACTGCAACACCATTGCGATCACAAATCGACACAGCTGTTCAAGAACAGTTGATCGTTGAGTTGTACTCCAAGTAATAAAGCAATTCCCCAACTAAGTCATCAAATATAGGTTGACTGAGAGGCAGTAAAAATGTTAATCGCACAACGCCCGATCTTGGTTGAAGAACCAATTTCAGATACACGCGCAAGATATATTCTCGAGCCATTGGAACCAGGTTTTGGTTACACACTCGGAAACTCACTTCGTCGCACACTTTTGTCTTCAATTCCAGGAGCAGCTGTAACAAGCATCCGCATTGAAGGCGCTTTGCACGAATTCACCACCCTTGAAGGTGTGGCAGAAGACGTAACAGAAATCGTCTTAAACGTTAAAGAACTAGTTGTCTCATCTGATAACGATGAACCAACAGTTATGTACTTGAAAAAATCTGGCCCAGGAGCAGTTACTGCAGCCGATATCACAGCTCCAGCAGGAGTTGAAGTACACAATCCAAAACTTCACATTGCCACTCTTAACGGAAAAGGCAAGATTGAAATGGAATTAGTTGTGGAACGTGGTCGTGGCTATGTCACAGCTGTGCAAAATAAAGCAACGGGTGCAGAAATTGGTCGCATCCCAGTTGACTCTATTTATTCACCAGTTACCAAAGTAACTTACAAAATTGAAGCAACACGTGTTGAACAACGAACAGACTTTGATCGCTTGATCATCGATGTGGAAACCAAGCCATCAATGAGACCAGCAGATGCAGTTGCATCAGCAGGTAGAACATTGGTTGAACTATTTGGTTTGGCACACGAACTAAACGTGAACGCAGAAGGTATTGAAATTGGGCCATCCCCAATCGATGCTTATGCATTAGAACAACTAAATATGCCAATCGAACAACTTGACTTAACTGTTCGTTCATACAACTGTCTAAAGCGTGAAGGCGTTCACACAGTTGGTGAATTGATTACTCGAAGTGAAGCAGATTTGATGGATGTTCGTAACTTCGGTCAAAAATCTATTGATGAAGTTCATGCCAAGTTAGTAATGCTTGGTTTGAAACTCAAAGATTCACCAGCAGGCTATGACAGAACAAAAGCTGCCGGCTACATCGACGAATCAGAAGATGATGTCGTTGCTGAAGACGAAAAGTTTTAAGAACCCGCTAAGAAAAACAAGTAGGAGATAAAAATGCCATCACCAACCCAAGGTACCCGTCTTGGTGGTTCTGCATCCCATCAAAAATTGATTCTTGCTAACTTAGCAACTTCACTTTTCGAAAAAGGCAAAATCACAACCACTGAAGCAAAAGCAAAAAAGCTTCGTCCCTTTGCTGAAAGATTAATAACTTTCGCAAAACGTGGTGATCTTGCTTCTCGCAGACGTGTATTGGCAGTCATTAGAAACAAATCCGTGGTTCATTCTTTGTTCACCGAAATAGGTCCAAGCTTTGCCAAAAGAGATGGTGGCTACACCCGTATCACCAAACTTGGTACCAGAAAAGGTGACAATGCTTCAATGGCAGTTATTGAATTAGTTGAAGGCTTGGCACAAAAAGTTGTGGCTGAAGCAGAAGGTGCAACAAAAAGAGCTGTGAAAGAAGAAGTAGCATCACCTGCTAAAAAAGCTGCGAAGAAAACTGCAACAAAGAAAACTGCAGCAAAAAAAGAAACTAAGGACGCTTAAATAGTTACCAAAAGAAAAATTAACGGGCCCGCTTCCAAAAGGGGTGGGCTCGTTCGCATTCGTCTAGATATTGCTTATGACGGAACAAACTTTTCCGGTTTTGGAATTCAACCTCAAATGCGAACCGTGCAAGGAGAATTAAACAAATCATTAAAGAAATTCTTAAGTTTAGATAAAGTTAAAACAGTAGGTGCCGGCAGAACAGATGCCGGAGTTCATGCTCGCGGCCAAGTTGTGCACTTTGATGTTGATGAAGTTTTATGGTCAAAAATAAAAGATCCGATGTATAAATTTAGAAGAATATTGCCCAACGATATTCAAGTTCGAAAAGTTTCTATTGCGCATCCAGATTTTGATGCTCGATACTCTGCTTTAACTAGAAGATACTCATACACAATTTCTGACGCTAAGGATGGAGTTGATCCACTTAATTCAAGATATGTTTTAGATTATCGAAAAAAACTAGACCATCATGCAATGAATAAGGCCAGTAAAGAACTAATTGGCTTAAATGACTTTTATGCTTTTTGCAAAACCCGTGAAGGTTCCACCACCATTAGAAATTTAATTAAATTTAATTGGACCAGAAAAAGTGATTATGTGATTTGTGAAGTAATTGCAGATGCTTTTTGCTACTCCATGGTCAGAGGTTTAGTTGCCTCAATTATTCAAGTAGGAGATGGCAAAAGAGCTGAGTCTTGGCCCAAAGAAATTATGCAAAAGCGAAAGAAAATAACTGATCTAAACGTAGTTCCTGCAAATGCTTTAGTACTGGAAGAAGTGACATACCCTCATTCATCAAAGCTAAAAGAGCAGTATGAAATCACAAGAAGACTGCGCAAACTCGAGGAGTAGCAAGTAAAACCTGGTGTGTAGAGTTGGCTTTAAATTAAGCCAACAATTAAGAAGAGAGAAACTCAAAATGAACTCCACCAAAGTTTGGTTAAACGATGAGTTGGTGGATGCCGATAAGGCAACGGTAAGTATTTTTGACCACGGATTCACAGTTGGCGATGGTGCTTTTGAAACTTTGAAAGTAGTAAATGGTCAACCAGTGGCACTTACTCGCCACATCGAAAGATTGATTCACTCACTTAACACAATTGGTATTGAATTAAATAGCGAAGAGATATTAAAAAAAGCAATTAACGAAGTAATTCTTGCCAATAAATCACTCGGTGATGTCATGAGAATGAGAATCACTTACACCAGTGGTGTTGGTCCTCTGGGCTCTGATCGCACCAAAGATAATTTCACTCTTGTTGTGGCAGTAAGTCCAGAATCTGTTTGGCCAGATACTGCAATTGTTGCAACAGTTACTGACCCTCGAAATGACAAGTCAATGTTAGCTGGATCAAAAACAACTTCTTATGCCCAAAATGCAGCTCTACTTTCAGTTGCTCGAAAACTTGGTGCACACGAAGCGATCATGCCTAACACCAAAGGTGAATTGTGTGAAGGAACAGGTTCAAATATTTTTGTGGTCAAAGATGGTCAAGTAATGACTCCACCGTTAAGTGGTGGTTGTCTAGGTGGAATTACTAGAGCTTTAGTTATTAAATGGTTTGATGTCAAAGAAGTTGATTTGCCAATGACAGTGCTTCGCGATGTTGATGAAGCATTCTTAACTTCTTCAACCAGAGATATTCAACCAATTTCTAAAATTGATGATCGCCTGCTTAATGCTCCCGGACCAGTTGCCTCGAAGATGCGCCAAGAATTCATCGCAAAACTAGCCCAAAATTATGATGCATAAAGGCCAATTTCCCTCACAAATTTAGGCAATACCCTCGATGCCACGAAGCCAATAAGGGTTGGGTAATCTAGGACTTCGAGCAAGTTGAGAAACAAAAGCCCCAAAAGAGAAAAGAAAAGAAAACTGTGCGTACTTTCAGTCCCAAAGCCAACGAGGTAACTCGTGCTTGGCACGTTATTGATGCAAACGATATTCCATTAGGACGTATTGCATCAGCTGCAGCAACCATTCTTCGCGGTAAACATAAAGCGATTTTTGCACCACACGTTGACACAGGCGATTTCGTAATCGTTATTAATGCTGGCAAGGTTGCACTTTCAGGATCAAAGCGTCAAAAAAAGAAAGCATTCACCTACTCTGGTTTTCCAGGTGGTTTGACTGCAATTGGTTACGACAAATTATTAGAAACAAATCCACAACGTGCAATTGAAATTGCCGTTAAAGGGATGCTTCCACACAACAAACTTGGTCGTCAATTAATTAAGAAACTAAAAGTTTATGCAGATGCAAATCATCCACACGTTGCACAAGATCCAAAGCCATACGAAATTAAACAAATCAAGCAGATTGCACACTAAGAGGAAAATATCTTGAGCGAATCAGAAAACTACGTAACCAGCGAATCATCAAAATCTTTTGCACCACTTAAGACTGGTGTGCAAGCACCAAGTGCTGGAACTGGACGAAGAAAAGAAGCTATTGCAAGAGTCCGTATCGTTCCAGGTAATGGCAAGTTCGTTGTTAACGGTAAAGAATTAGCAGTTTATTTTCCAAACAAATTGCACCAACAATTAGTAAATGATCCATTCAAAGTTTTAGGTATTGAAAAGAACTACGACGTCATTGCGCACATTGTGGGTGGCGGTTCAAGTGGTCAAGCAGGTGCCCTTCGTTTAGGAATTGCTAGAGCATTAAATGCAGTAGATAGAGATGTAAACCGTCCAATTTTGAAAAAATCAGGATTCTTAACTCGTGATCCCAGAGTTATCGAACGTAAGAAAGCTGGCTTGAAGAAAGCTCGTAAGCGTTCTCAGTACAGCAAGAGATAATTACATGGGCCGATTATTCGGCACCGATGGTGTGCGAGGCAGTGCCAACAAAGATCTCACTCCTGAATTAGTTTTCTCCCTTGGTAAATCTGCATCATTAGTTATTGCCCAAAGTCATGGCAAAGGTAAAGCTAAAGCAGTTGTGGGCAGAGATCCTCGAGCATCTGGTGAAATGTTGGAAGCTGCATTAATTGCAGGGCTTGCAACAGTTGGTGTGGATGTATTAAAAGTTGGAGTTTTACCAACTCCGGCCATTGCGTATTTAACTAAATATTATGGTGCTGATTTAGGTGTAGTTTTATCTGCTTCTCATAACGTATTTTCTGATAACGGAGTTAAATTCTTTTCCAAAGATGGTAAAAAATTGCCTGATGAGGTTGAAGATGAAATTGAAAAAAACTTAGAAACTAAAGTGCCACATCCAACAGGAAGTGATGTAGGCCGAGTAAAAGAAATGGCTGATGCCTACGAAGCTTATTTAGCTCACCTTTTAGAAACAATAAATACTGGTGCTTTAAAAGGTTTAAAAATTGCAGTTGATTGCGCCAATGGTGCTGCAAGTGAAGTTGCTCCAGAACTTTATTCCAGAGCAGGAGCTGAAGTTTTTGCAATACATAACGCACCTAATGGAATTAATATCAACGATAATTGTGGATCAACACATTTAGAATCATTAATTGAAACAGTTAAGAAAAATAATTGTGATTTAGGGATTGCTCATGATGGCGATGCTGATAGATGTTTAGCAATTGATGCGCAAGGAAATGTTATTGATGGCGATCACATTTTGGCATTGTTAGCTCAGGATTTTAAACAAACTGGAAAACTAGCTTCTGACACAGTTGTTTCTACTGTGATGGCAAATCTTGGATTTAAAATTGCGATGAAATCAGCCTCAATCAATGTTATTGAAACAGGCGTTGGGGATAGATATGTTCTAGAAGCAATGGAAGAAAAGAATTATGTCTTAGGTGGAGAACAATCAGGCCACATCATCATGAGAAATCATTCAACAACGGGTGATGGTTTATTAACAGCACTTCACTTAATGAACGCAGTTGCTGGTACTAAGAAATCATTACAAGAATTAGCAGGAATAGTTAAGAAATTTCCTCAAATATTAATCAACATTCCTGATGTTGATAAAGCGAAAATTGAAAATGCTGAATTAACAGATGCTGTGAAGAAATCAGAAACTATATTGGGCGAAAAAGGTAGAGTTCTTCTTCGCTCAAGTGGAACTGAGCCTTTAATTCGAGTGATGGTTGAAGCAGAAACTATGAAACAAGCTCAAGAAATAGCAGAATCCTTAGCAAGTGTTGTTAAGAAAACCTGCTAGCTCTTAACAATTACATCTAGAAACCAACTCTTTTTTTCCTCTGGTTTTACTAATTCACACTTAAATCCTTTGGCAACAAGCTTTTGTAATTCTTGAGCAGTTTTTGGACACTTTGACTGCATTATGAGAAACTTTGCCACATCTCCTCTTGTCTTTTTCGACATATGGGTAACCACAGATCTCTTGCCATTCTTTTCTGTGAACACTCTGATTCCTACAGTTTTCTTTAAATCAGGAGTCCATACACCTTGATAGGTAGATGAGCGACAATCAATAATTAAATCTGTTTTTATTGACTCCAGTGCTTTAGTAACAACTGGTTTCCATAAAGCGTTCAAGGAACCTAATTTTGGTAAAGATTTAGCCATATCTAATTTGTAAGTTGGAATTGAATCAGTTAATTTAAGTGCGCCAAATAAAGCTGAGATAATTACAATTGATTTCTCAGCACGTTTCTTTGCTGCTGAATTTAAGTTTTGATAATCAAGTGCTTGATATAAAACTCCAGAATAAACTTCTACTGCTTTTGCACTTGGTCCATTAGCAATCTTTGAACCAATTGCTGCAAGAGTTTTCTTTCTCGTCAGGTTTAAATCCTTGCCAAAAGAAAGTGAGGTTAGCGAGACCGGTTTGCCTTTTTGCACAGAGTTCTTGCCTTCGCTGGGCGGTAAGAGGATGAGCATAAGTTGAACACTACGCCAGATTCTCTTTCGCGTAGGCTGTAAACACAATGTGTGGAATTGTTGGCTACGTAGGTAACAAGCAAGCCCTTACCGTGGTTGTCGATGGATTACGTCGACTTGAATATCGCGGATACGACTCAGCTGGTGTTGCTGTTGTGCAAGATCACAAACTTGAAGTTAGAAAAAAAGCCGGAAAACTTGTCAATCTAGAAACTCTTTTAGGAACCGATCCACTACCTAATTCCACAACCGGAATTGGGCATACTCGTTGGGCAACTCATGGAATTCCTAATGATGCAAATGCACATCCCCACACTGATATCTCTAACGAAATTGCAGTTATTCATAACGGCATTATTGAAAACTTTTCCGAATTAAGAGCAGAATTAAAAAAAGCAGGAGTTAAATTAAGTAGTGATACTGACACAGAAGTTGTGGCACATTTACTTAATTTCGAGTATCCAAAATCAAATAATGATTTAGCAGAAAGCATGAGAAAAGTTGTTAGAAGATTAAGAGGTGCTTTTACGCTTGTTGCAGTTCATGCTCAACAACCTGATGTTGTAGTTGGCGCAAGACGTAATTCACCCCTGGTAGTTGGTCGAGGAGTGGGTGAAAACTTTTTAGCATCAGACGTTTCAGCATTTATTTCTCACACCAAAAATGCCATTGAATTAGGACAAGATCAAGTTGTAGAACTTAGACACGACAAAGTAACAATTACAGATTTTGATGGAAAACCAGCAAAAACAAAAGAATATGTTGTTGATTGGGATGCCAAAGCTGCAGAAAAAGGTGGCTTTGATTTATTCATGCTTAAGGAAATATTTGAACAACCAAAAGCTGTTGCTGAAACCTTAGTTGGACGCCTAGGAGAAGACGGCAAACTAATTTTGGAAGAAATGACACTTTCTGTTGGTGAGATTGCCAATATTGAAAAGATAGTTTTTGTGGCTTGCGGAACTGCATTTCATTCAGGAATGATTGGTAAATACGCCATGGAGCGTTGGACAAGAATTCCTTGCGAAGTTGAACTAGCTAGTGAATTTAGATATCGAGATCCAATTTTAAATAACAGAACTTTAGTTGTGGCAATTTCTCAAAGTGGAGAAACCATGGACACTTTGATGGCAATTCGTCACGCAAAATCTCAAGGTGCCAAGGTCTTAGCAATTTGTAATACTCAAGGTGCAACTATTCCCAGAGAATCTGATGCAGTTCTTTACACCCGTGGGGGACCTGAAATTGCAGTTGCTTCCACCAAAGCATTTTTAACCCAAGTTGTTGCCGTTGAATTATTGTCTCTTTATTTTGCAGAGCTAAGACTTGATAAACCAACTGCTGAAATTAAACAAGTCATGAATGAACTAGCTAATATTTCTCACCAAATTGATGTTGTGCTTGACACCACAGATGCGGTAAATGAATTAGCCAAAAAGTATGTGAACGCCCAAAGTGTGTTATTCATTGGAAGACATGTTGGATTTCCAGTTGCTCTAGAAGGTGCCTTGAAGTTAAAAGAACTTGCTTATATGCACGCAGAAGGATTTGCTGCTGGAGAATTAAAGCATGGTCCAATTGCTTTAATTGAAGATGGAATTCCAGTTGTAGTAATTGTGCCAAGTTTGAGAGAAGAAAAAGAATTACACGAAAAAGTTGTTTCAAATATTCAAGAAGTAAGAGCAAGGGGAGCCAAAACTATTTTGATTGTAGAAGAAGGCGATGATTCAATCCTTGATTTCGCAGATCACATAATTAGGATTCCTCAAACCAGTAGTTTGCTCCAGCCATTAGTGGCAACAGTTCCATTACAAGTATTTTCCTGCGCACTGGCCACACTGAAAGGCCACGATGTCGACCAACCCCGTAATCTGGCTAAATCAGTAACAGTTGAATAGAAGGAATTAATTTCTCATGATCATCGGAATTGGCGTAGATGTTGTTGATACTCCTCGCTTTCAAGGATCTTTAGTTAGAACCCCAGGTTTAAATACACGTTTGTTCACAGAAAAAGAATTGAATTCCCCCGGTGGTAAAGGTGAAAATGCAGTGTCCTTGGCAGCACGATTTGCCGCCAAAGAAGCAGTAGCAAAAGCACTAGGAGCACCTGCAGGTTTGAGTTGGCAAGATTGCGAAATATTAATTGGGGAACGCGGCAAACCTTATTTGGAATTAAGTGGCACAGTTGCAGCAGAAGCAAAACGTCAAGGAATTACTAACTGGCATTTATCTTTATCTCATGATGGAAATATTGCTACAGCTTTTGTTATTGCTGAAAAGCAATAAATTATTTAATTAGGATGAATCAACAATGAGTAATTTGCGCGGTGCTTATATTGACCTTGCAGCAATTAGAGATAACGTAAAAGTTTTGCAAGATTTAGCAAAAAATTCTGAAGTTATGGCTGTTGTTAAAGCCGATGCTTACGGTCATGGATTAATTCCAGTTGCCAAAGCTGCCAGACAAGGTGGAGCAACTTGGTTAGGAACAGCGCTTTTAGAAGAAGCAATACATTTACGAAAATCTGGCGATAAAGGAAGAATTTTAACTTGGTTAGGTTCACCAAGTGATAATTGGCAAGAGTGTATTGATTTAGATATTGATGTTTCGGTTTCCTCAATTGAAATTGCTTCCGCAATTATTGGTGCTGCCAAGAAATCTGGCAAAACTGCAAATGTACACATCAAAGTAGATACAGGTTTAGGTCGAAATGGTGTTATGCCAAATGATTTAGCGGATTTAACAAATGTACTTGAAGAGGCAAAAGCTGCAGGACAAATTAATGTGGTTGCCGTTTGGACACATTTTGCTCTAGCTGATGCTCCAAGTAGTTCAACAATTGCTCAACAATTAGAAGTATTAGATCAAAGTTTTAAGTTTGTTGAATCCAGAGGATTTAAGAATTTAATGAAGCATGCAGCAAACAGTGCTGCCACCTTAACTGCACCCAATGCTCACTTTGATTTAGTTCGACCTGGAATTGCAGTTTATGGAATTACTCCTGGTGGAGAAGTTGGTAAAGCAAGTGAATATGGATTAAGACCAGCTATGAGTTTGAAAGCAAATGTTGCAGTAGTAAAAGATGTTCCTGCAGGACATGGCATTTCTTATGGTGCTGAATATGTAACAAAAACTGATACCAAGATTGCTTTGATTCCACTGGGTTACGCAGATGGAGTTCCAAGAATTGCTGGTAACAAAGGACCAGTTCTTGCAAATGGTAAAAAATTTAGTGTGGCAGGTCGAGTATGTATGGATCAATTTGTTATTGATATTGGAGATTTAGATTTCTCCACAGGAGATGAAGTTGTTTTATTCGGAGATCCTGCAAAGAATGAACCAGATGTTGAAGAGTGGGCTAAAGCTTCCCAAAGTATTGGATATGAAATTGTGACAAGACTTGGGCCAAGAGTTCCTCGCGTCTATTTAAACGAAATTTAGGAATCACTTCTTTATGTCTCTAAACATCATCACCTCAAATGCTGACGAAACGAAAGCCTTAGGCAAAAAACTAGGCTTACTTCTTAAAGCTGGTGATTGTGTTTTATTAGATGGTGAACTAGGTGCCGGAAAAACTACTTTTACTCAAGGATTAGCCAGTGCTTTGAAAATAAGAGGTGATGTGACAAGTCCAACTTTTGTGATTGCTCGAGAGCATAAATCTTTAACAGATGGGCCCAATCTTGTTCATGTTGATGCATATAGATTGAGCACGTTGGCCGAAATTTCACATCTTGATTTAGTCACTGACATCGAAAAAGCAATTTTAGTTGTGGAATGGGGTAAAGGTTTAGTGAACGATTTAGTTGCTGAACCAATTCACATCAAAATAGATCACGATAATGTTGATGAAAATAAAAGAGAATTCACCATTAATGCCCCTGAATTAATTATTAAAGGACTTTCATGAAAGGTCCTACCAACATATTGGCAATTGATACCTCCACCAACAGAATTGCGGTGGCGCTATTGCAATTTGGTAAACCCCCAGTGGTGGCCATCAAAGATGACGGACTTCGTCACGCTGAATACGCAGCAGATCTAATTAAGCAAGTAATTAAAGATTCAGGGCTAATGATGCAAGAACTTGGTGGAATTGTTTGTGGAATTGGACCAGGTCCTTTTACGGGTTTACGTGTAGGAATTGTTAGTGCTCAAAGTATTGGTTATGCATTAAATATTCCAGTGTTTGGAATTTGTAGCCATGATGCAATTGCATTTGAATATGCTCAACAATATCCTAATGAAGATGTAACAGTAATCACAGATGCCAGAAGAAAAGAAGTTTACTGGACTAGATATCAAGGAATTAAAAGAATTACAACTCCCTTTGTTTCTAAGCTAGAAGAAGTATCAAATAAAGGTATAAAAATATTACATCAACCGCTTTGTCCAGTTTCTTTAGCAAATGTGGCAATAGAAGCAATGAATAGAACTGAAAAAAGAGTAGAAATTAAATCCTTTGCCACAGATTCAGCACAAGGCGATGGTGCTGTTGTGGCACTGCCTAATCAAGTATTACTTCCACCAATTCCTTTGTATTTGAGAAAACCAGATGCCTTAACTTTGGCAGAGCGCGCATGACTTTAAATTTAACAGAATTTTCTTGGTGGCATGTTGTTAAAGCTCACGAATTAGATAAGCAAACTTTCAATGCCACAGCTTGGTCTTTATCAACTTTTTGGTCTGAATTAACACAAAGAAATAGATATTACTTAGCTCTAGTTGATGAGAAGAAAGAAATTATGGGATTTGGTGGCATTGCTTTTAATGGCGCAGATGCCGATATCCAAACAATGGTGATCAAACCTGAATTTCAGAAAAAAGGTTACGGCAAACAACTACTAGATGCTTTATTAGAAAAAGTTCATGAAAACAACTCTAAAAGAGTTTTCTTAGAGGTGGTAGCTGAAAATAAGCCAGCAATTTCTTTGTACTTATCTCGTAAATTTGAACAGATCGCTAAAAGATCCAATTACTATCCAGACGGATCTGATGCAGTAATTATGCAACTTGATTTGAGAAGCAAATGACAAGTCCATTAATTTTAGGTATTGAGACTTCATGTGATGAAACCGGAATTGGCATTGTTAGAGGCACAGAATTATTAGCTGACACTTTGGCTTCTTCTGTAGAAGAACAAGCAAGATTTGGTGGTGTTGTTCCCGAAGTTGCTTCAAGGGCACACGTCGAAGCAATGATTCCAACTATTAAGAAATCAGTAACTGCAGCAGGAATAAGTCTTAATCAAATTGATGCCATTGCTGTAACTAGTGGACCAGGTTTAGCAGGTGCATTAGTTGTAGGAGTAGCCGCAGCTAAAGCCTTGGCCGTTGCTTTAAATAAACCAATTTATGGTGTTAATCATTTAGCATCACATGTTGCAGTTGACACTTTAGAAAATGGAAAACTTCCTGAACCAACATTAGCTTTATTAGTAAGTGGTGGGCATTCTTCTCTTTTGAAAGTAAATAACATTACCTATCAAATTGAATCTTTAGGAAAAACTCTTGATGATGCAGCAGGTGAAGCATTTGACAAAGTAGCCCGAGTACTTGGTTTACCTTTTCCAGGAGGTCCTTGGATTGATAAAGCTGCCAAAGATGGCGATGCCTTAAGAATTGAATTTCCTAAAGGTTTAATGAGCAAAGAAAATTTAGTTGATCACACCTTTGATTTTTCATTCTCTGGATTAAAAACAGCAGTTGCTAGATGGGTGCAAGCTTGGGAGAAAACGGGAGAGAAAATTCCTGTTAACGATGTTGCAGCCTCTTTTCAAGAAGCAGTAGTTGAAGTATTAGTTAAGAAAACTCTGTTGGCAGCAAAACAAACAGGGATTAATACTGTAGTAATTGGTGGTGGAGTGGCTGCTAATTCAAGATTAAGAAGTATGGCTGTAAGTGAAGCAGAAAAAGTTGGCGTAACAATAAGAATTCCTCGTCCAGGACTTTGCACAGATAACGGTGCCATGGTTGCAGCATTGGGTTCACATTTATTTAGTGCTGGAATTGAGCCAAGTGAACTCAACTTCGAAGTAGATCCAATCTTTCCCATTACCCAGGTAAAAGCTCCTTAAATTCCTCGAGAGTTCACCAGCATCTGGCACTCAACTTGAGAGAGTGCTAAGGCCTTGGTAAGTTAGGACTTAAGTCTTTCCTAGCTTTTAAGAAGTTGGGTTAGAAAAAATTCCGAGTAATAATCCCATGAAGGGGAGTAGACCGTGGCGGTCCAAATTAAACCACTCGAGGATCGAATCCTCGTTGAAGTACTAGACGCTGAAACAAAAACTGCTTCAGGCTTAGTAATTCCAGACACTGCAAAAGAAAAACCACAAGAAGGAAAAGTTATTGCAGTTGGTCCAGGTCGTTTTGATGAAGATGGCGAAAAACGAATTCCTATGGATATCAAAACTGGCGACACCGTAGTTTTCTCAAAATACGGCGGAACTGAAGTTAGCTATGACGGCAAAGATTATTTGTTGTTATCAGCACGCGACGTGCTCGCAATCGTTTCAAAATAAGAAACCCTAATTATTAAAAGCTCCGGAGAAAGAACTTTTTCCGGAGCAAATAAAAGTTAAATAGCTGAAGAGGAAATAAAAACAAATGGCAAAGATTCTGGACTTCAATCAAGAAGCCCGTCACAAATTAGAAAACGGCGTTGACATTTTGGCCAACACTGTTCGAGTAACACTTGGACCAAAGGGTCGTAACGTTGTTATTGGCAAAAAATGGGGTGCGCCAACAATTACTAATGACGGTGTAACCATTGCCAAAGAAATCGAATTAGAAGATGCCTTTGAAAACTTAGGTGCTCAACTTGTAAAAGAAGTTGCTACCAAAACTAACGACATCGCAGGAGATGGAACAACCACAGCAACAGTTTTAGCTCAAGCCATGGTGCATGAAGGTTTGCGTCAAGTAGCTGCAGGGGCTAATCCAATGGGAATTAAACGCGGTATGGATGCAGCAGTTGCTGCTGTTACCGAAGAATTACATCGCTTAGCAAAACCAGTTAACGGTAAAGAAGAAATTGCACAAGTTGCAACAATTTCTGCCCAAGATCCAAAACTTGGTGATTTAATCGCCCAAGCTTTTGACAAAGTAGGCCGTGACGGAGTTATTACAGTTGAAGAATCTTCAACCATGGATGTAGCTCTTGAATACACCGAAGGTATGCAATTTGATAAAGGCTATATCTCTCCATATTTTGTGACAGATGCTGAACGCATGGAAACAGTTTTGGAAGATGTGTTTGTACTTCTAGTACAAAACAAAATTGCCTCTATAAATGAACTTCTTCCTTTGATGGAAAAAGTGGTACAAGCAGGAAAGCCACTTATTGTTATCGCCGAAGACGTTGAAGGCGATGCTTTAAGTGCCATGATTGTGAACAAAATCAAAGGTACTTTCACCTCAGTTGCAGTTAAGGCTCCAGCTTTTGGTGATCGTCGTAAAGCAATGTTGGAAGATCTTGCAATTTTGACTGCTGCTCAAGTTGTTTCTCCAGAAGTTGGTTTGAAACTTGATCAAGTTGGTTTAGAAGTATTAGGTAAAGCCAAACGTGTGGTTGTTACAAAAGACAACACCACAGTAATTGGTGGAGCAGGCGACAAGAAAGCAGTTGATGCTCGAGTTGCTCAAATTCGTGCCGAAATGGATCGCACTGATTCATCATGGGACAAAGAAAAACTTCAAGAACGCCTTGCAAAAATTTCAGGTGGAGTTGCTGTTATTCAAGTAGGTGGCGCAACCGAAGTTGAATTAAAGGAAACAAAGTTTCGTGTAGAAGATGCAATTTCTGCAACACGAGCTGCAATTGAAGAAGGAATTGTGGCCGGTGGAGGATCCGCATTAACTCAAGCAGTTTCAGTTTTGAAAGATAAATTAAACAAAACTGGTGACGAAGCAGCAGGTGTTGAAATTATCCGTATCGCAGGTGTTGAACCATTGCGTTGGATTGCACAAAACGCTGGAGCTGAAGGTTACGTTGTAACAGCTAAAGTTGCCGAAATGAAAACTGGTGAAGGCTATAACGCAGCCACCGGTGAATTCGGAAATCTTTTGAAAGCTGGAATTGTTGATCCTGTGAAAGTTACAAGATCTGCCTTACAAAACGCAGCATCAATTGCAGCAATGCTTTTGACTACTGATGTTTTGATCGTGGAAAAGAAAGCTGACCAAGTAGTTAGCGGAAATGGTCATAGCCACGGTCCAGGTGGACACAGTCACTAAATAATTAAATTCACTTAAGAGGCGTTCAATTAATTTGAGCGCCTCTTATTTTTTGCGCATTTTCAAAAAGAATGTAATAGCAATTCCAATTGAGGCACCGAGTGCTAACCATTGCAACCAACTAATACTTGATGAATTTTCTTCAACAGGTGCACTAATTGCTACTGGTTCTTCCATCGTTGTTACTTCTGGTGTTGCTTCGCCTCTATTTTCAGCAAGTTTGTAAACAGTTTCCCCATCTAATGGATGCCCATCAGCTGCCACTGTTTTCCAGGAAATTGTCACATCAGGTCCAACAAGATCAGCAGGAATTGCTACATAAACATCTGCTGCTTCAACTCTGACAGTTGTTTCAACTGAACCAGCAGCTGTTGTAATTGAAGCAAATGTTCCATCAGCAATAACTGATTCACCAAAAGTCAATTTAACTTCAGAAGGCAAAGTCAACATCACTTGATCTGTTGCTGGTTCAACAGAAACTAGTTCCGTGTGTGCTTGTGCAGGATTTAAATTTAAAAGTGCAATAAATAGAGAAATAAATAATATTTTGATTTTCATTTTATCTTGTCCTTAATATTAGGAATTGGAAGCGGCCTTCCATGAAATATGTTTTGCTATACATAAGTGGTTCTCCATCACCAGCGTAATGGACTTGTTGTAAAAGAAGAAACAAATCATTTGCTGGCCTTTCGTCTCCCCATCCAATTTCCTTACTGATTACTGCATCAACTTCTGCAAGTGCTCTAATCGGACGAGAATTTATGGTGTCAAGAGAAGCAAAAACACTTCCTTGTTTCATTTCTTCCACAACTTCTTCAGGAAGTGAACTTATGTTGATTGTGTCATAAGAAAACGCCACCGCTTTACCATCGGCTAGCACTGCTCTTTCTAAATACAAAACTGGATCAGCATTATCAAGTCTTAATTTATCAATTTCAGTTTCAGTTGCAGGTCTGATAGTTGCAACTTTGTATTCCATCCCCGGTTCATAACCCAATTCACTAATTGTTTCTGACATGGAACGAAGTTCATTTAATCCAGTAGGAATTGACCGACCAAAATTGTTGACATAAGTTCCAGAACCGTGTCGAATATCTACTAAACCTTGGTATTCCAAAGTTTTTAAAGCAGTTCGAACTGTAACTCGAGAAACTTTATAGGTGGTGGAAAGCTCTGATTCACTATGGATTTTCTCTCCCGGAGCCCACTCTTTGGCCAAGATCCTTCTGCGGATGTCATCGCTGATTTGGCGCGTGAGGCTGGCTCGACCGCCAAACTGATCAGCTGGAGTGTTCACCGTGTGCTCACACTTTCTTTTTGTAACGCTTCTTCTAGGGGATTTGACAAGCAAGACAATATCTAAGAGGCTATGTAAGACTAGTTGTAGGACAACTATTGACTAACCATTTAGGGGCAGTTTGATGAGTGAAATCCGAGCCATTTCCTGGGTTAATGACGGACTCATACTTATTGATCAAACTAAATTGCCTCATCAAGAAATCAATTTGAATATTGAAACAGTGGATCAACTTGTTGACGCCATTATGAAATTAGCTGTGCGAGGAGCTCCAGCATTAGGAGCAGCAGGTGCATGGGGTGTAGTTGTGGCAATGCGCCAAGCAGAAAAAGAAAAGTGGAGTGAGCAAAAACGATCCGAAGAATTTTTAAGAATTAGAAATGCCAGACCAACTGCAGTCAATTTAGCCTGGGGAGTGGACAAAGTTTTGCCATTTGTGGCACAAGGAGTTAATGAAGTTTTAGCACAAGCAAACAAAATTGCTTTAGAAGATGAAGCCGGCAATAGACAAATGGGAAAGTTTGGTTCTAGCTGGATTGAATCAAAAGTTAAAAACAGACCAATCAGAGCACTTACACATTGCAATACCGGATCTTTGGCAACAACTACTTGGGGTACAGCACTAGGTGTAATCAGAGAAATGAATTCTAGAGGAATTTTAAAACACGTATTTGCAGACGAAACAAGACCATTACTACAAGGTGGTCGTTTAACTGCTTGGGAACTAGCACATGACAATATTGAACATTTTGTAATCGCAGATGGTGCAGCAACAAGCATCATTGCTCGCGGTGAAGTTGATGTTGCCCTTATTGGGGCAGACAGAGTTGCGGCAAACGGTGATACTGCAAACAAAATTGGTTCTTTTGCTGTTGCTCTTGCTTGTAAGTACGCAGGAATTCCTTTTATTGTTGTTGCACCTGAATCAACAGTTGATGTAGCAACATTGTCTGGAAAAGATATTGAAATTGAATATCGTGATGAAAATGAAATTCTTAGTTTAAATGGCCAAAGAATTTCTCCTGCAAAATCTAAAGGTTTAAATCCAGCATTTGATGTAACTCCAGCGGAATTGATATCTGCATTAGTCACTGAAAAAGGCGTATATGAAATTTCAAACGGAGTAACCCCTGCTTCAAAGTTAGCGAAAGCATAAATGTCAAACATCCCAACTCCACTAAAAGAATTAGTCGAAAGATCTAAATTCTTAGGCGCCAATCAAGATTTTGTTGTCTATGGCGGAGGAAACACTTCGGCTAAAGGTGAAATTACTGATCACTTCAATAGAACCAAAAACGTTTTATGGGTAAAAGGCTCTGGCGCAGACATGATGAACGCAGAAGCTGTCGATTACCCAGCTTTGTACATGGACGAATTAATCCAAATTCTAAAGTTTGAAAAACTCTCAGACGAAGAAATGACAGATCTAGTAAGTAGAGCTTTAGTTGATCCAGCAAGCAGAAGACCATCAATTGAAACTTTGCTGCACGCATTCTTGCCTTTTAAACATATTGATCATGTGCACGCAGATGCTATTTGTGCATTAACAAATCATAAGAATGGCGAAAAGGCAGTTAAAGAAGCTTTAGGTGACAAATTTGCTTACGTTGATTGGATTCGCCCAGGTTTTGAATTAAGTAAGCAAGCTTCATTCTTGAAAGATGCTGAAGGCATAATTTTGGCACATCATGGACTAATTGTTTGGTCAGATAATAGTGATGAATGTAAACAAAAAAATCTTGATGTAATAAATAAAGTTGAAAAATACTTAAGTTCACTATCAAAGCGTCCTGAATCAGTATTCCAACATACAGATTACAGCGATGATGAATATAAGAATTTACTTTTACAGTTGCGTGGCAGACTCAATAAAAAAGGTAAAAAATTATTAAGTCTTGACACAAGATTAAAAGAAATATCAAGTCGAAAAGATATTGATGAGATTTTAAGTGCTGGCGTATCAAGTGCTGATCACATGTTGAGAATTAAACCTTGGTCTGCTGTTTTAAATGAACCAAAAGATGGCGAGAAATTAATTAAGGCAATTGATAACTTTGCTACTAAATATGAAAATTACTTTGAATCAAATAAAAATTTATTGCCAGCAGGCTATTCAATGAATGACTCTGACCCAAGAGTTGTCCTGGTACCGGATTTGGGAGCAATAACTACTGGTCATTCTCTGAGTGAATGCAAAATGTATGCCGATATTTCCTTCCACACTCATAAAACTGCTGCTATGGCAAAAGATTCCTTTGGAAACGTTGAAGGACTTCCAGATTCAGAAATTTTTGGCTTTGATTACTGGCCTATGGAACTTTATAAATTGGCAAGTAAACCAGCTCCTAAGAAATTTGCTGGAAATATTTTTATTGTTACCGGTGCAGCAAGTGGAATCGGATTAGGAATAACCCTTGAATTAGCCAAACTAGGGGCAAGTTTAGTTTTGGCAGATTTAGACGAAAAGGCATTAAATGCTACTGCTGAGAAAATAAAGGAAGTTAAAGGCCTGAAACCAGAAATTATTGCAGGGGATCAATCAGATGAGAAAGTTGTAAACAAAACAGTTGATTTAGCAATTAAGACTTTTGGTGGATTAGACGGTGTTGTTCTGAGTGCTGGTATTGCTGTAACTGATCAACTCAAGGATTTGTCGGTAGATAAATGGAACAAAGGATTAGCAGTCAATTTAACTAGTGCATTCTTAATGACCAAAGCCGCAATGAATGCCATGAAAATTCAAAATTCAGGTGGTTCCCTTGTTTATATTGCAAGTAAAAATGCTTTTGCTCCAGGTGCAGGTTTTGGTGGTTACTCAGTAAGTAAAGCTGGAATGTTGCAGCTTATGAGAATTGCTGCACTTGAAGGTGGAGCAAGTCAAATTAGAGCCAATGCAATTAATCCAGATGCAATTTTTGATAACAGCAAACTCTGGGAAGGAGGAATCAGAGAAGAGAGAGCAAAAGCTCACGGTGTTAAGCCGGAAGAATTAGAAGACTTTTATGCTCAAAGAAATATTTTGAAGTCACACGTAACTTCTAAAGATGTAGCAAATACAACATCTTTTCTTTTGTCTGACGAATCTGCCAGAACCACAGGCTCGGTCATCGCCGTCGACGGCGGGGTGGCTGCTGCATTTCCGCGATAAACTTTTAGTTTTCTAAAGTTTCCACATAAGTTCTTAAACTTTTAGCATTGTCTAAAAGATTACCTCGGTGAAGTGCCCCACCAATTAATAGGAATGTATCTTTTCCAAAAAATGTTGCAATTTCTGGAATTCTGTCAATTGTCATCCCACCACCTGGTGAAGGAAAAATTGGCTTCATGTTTCCTAATTTAGCTCGACAAGAATCGGCAATTTTTGTGCATTCCTCTTTGGAAAAACTAAATCTGCCTCCATAGTTAGGAAAAACACTTATGTCTGCACCACTTAAACGCATTAAAGTTGCTAGAACTATTTCGTGGTTTAGACCATGATTGCTATTCATGAAGTAAGAACCTAAAAATGAGGGATGACTCATTAAAGGAATAGAAACTTCATCGGTGTCTGCAATCATGCGCACGGTGTCAAAGCCAGAAACTCCAGGAAGAACCATTAATGCACCACTGCCTAATTTTCGAGCAGTAATGGCACATTCTAAAATTTCTTCGGCCGGACGATTAAGGCTGGGAGCATAAACAGATTTACGATTAAATTTTTGGTTTGCTTCTACTACAGCACCTGCAATAACTTTTACTCGTTCATTCCATTTAGCCCAAGGTTGATTGGCCAAACTGTGATCATCTTTTATTAAATCAATTCCTGCTTCAACCATGACTGTGGCAATTTTGGCTAATTCAGCAGAACTTAAACCCATTGGTTTTAAAGCTGTGGCCAAAATAGGACGTTTCTTTGCTCCTAGTATTTCTCTTACCCCACTTATTCCAAAACGTGGTCCTTTAAAAGAGTTTAAAAAGTCTTCAGGAAAATCAATTTTTGTAACTCGTACATCTGGAAACATCGAAACATTTCCCCAAACGACATTTAACATCTGCCCAATTTCATAACCAGTGGTATCAGTGTTGTAGTCGATTACAACTTCTGTCTTAGCATTCCCAATTTCTTTTGAGGAAACCACTTGGCCAACAACTTGTTCTTGGATCCATTCAGGAGCTAAATCAAAAGGAAATTCAATGGTTTGCTCAACTCTGATTGCTTCGATTACTTCTTTGCTAGTACTTGAATTTAGATGATAAGTAATCTGAATTGACGACATATTAACTACAACGCTTCAGCTTTTGCAGTGCTATGAACATCGATGACTCTAGTTTGAGAAAGTTCTTCTTCTGATATTTGCAAATTCTTATCCATGAGTTTTTCAGTTGCCTCAATGAGGTTTCGAGCACTCATTCCATATTTGTGAAGCAAATACTTTTGAGATGCTCCGTGAGCGTAAGTATCTTTCAAACCAATCTTGATTAGTTTCTTACCAATTCCATGTTCTGCAATTAGATCAGCAACGGCACTTCCTAAACCACCAATCACGCTGTGGTTTTCCATGGTGATCACTCCGTATTTACTTGACTTAAGGCTTTCAATTACTTGAGGATCGGTGAAAGGTTTCAAAGTTGAAATGTGCAGATGTTGCACACTTACCCCATGTTCTTTAAGCGCAGGTATTGCTCTTAAAGCTTCTTCGGTGGAAATTCCAGAACTTAAAATTATTACATCTGTTCCTGTGCTCAAAACACGTGCGGTATTAAATTCCATAACTTCATTTTTTGGAAAAATTCGAGATATTTCTCCACGAAGCATTCTTATATAAACCGGTCCATCAATTTTGTGTGCAACCTCGAGAACAGATTCAACTTCTGTGGCATCTCCAGTTTCTAGGATTGTCATATTTGGAATTCCACGCATAACGTTCACATCATCAATTGCTTGATGGGTTACTCCTCCTGGAGTTGTGATTCCAGGCAAAAAACCAACCATTCTTACGGGAAGATTTGGGTAAGCCACTGACATCTGAAGTTGATCTAGAGGTCTTCTATAGATAAAAACAGCAAATGTATGAATCCATGGCTCAAATCCTTCTCTAGCTAAACCACCAGCAAAACCAAGCATGTTTTGCTCACCTAGACCAAAAGAAAAGAATCTATCTGGGAAAGTATCTCTAAATTTTCCAACTTCGCAAGAACTTGTTAAGTCTGCTGATAAAACCACAACTTCTGGTTTGAATTTGCTCCATCTAACAAAATTTTCAACGTGTGGCCTTTTAACAATTTCGTAAGCCATATTATTTCCAGGCTTTCAAGAAATTGTTATATTTGATTTTTTCAAAGGGGTGAGCAAATCTAACGTAATGAAGTGCATCAGGTCGATCCTTTAATATTTCAATTCCCTTTGCAGGATCTGTGTAACCAAGAATTACTTTTGGTTTATCTTTGGCAGAAAATCCAGATTGTAATATTTGATTTATATCGTTGCCATCAATCTTGTCAACATCCCAACCAAAACTTTTAATTCTGTCAATCAATGGTTCAATTGACATAACTTTTTCCATTGGACCGTCTACTTGGTTTCTGTTTACATCAACAATTATTCGAATGTTGTTTAATTCATGAAAACTAATTGCAGATAATGCTTCCCAGGTTTGTCCTTCTTGAAATTCTCCATCTGACATAAATATCCAAGTTTTTCCTGATTCACCACGTAACTTTCTTGCTAAGGCAACTCCTCCAGCTTGTGAAATTGCTTGGGCTAGGGAACCTGTAGTTGTTTCAAATCCTGGTGAATGTTCAGCGCCAATCATTTCTACAGTTGTGCCATCTTTATTAAATTTCTCTAATGACTTTTCAGTTAATCTTCCTGTTTCAATTAGTGCTGCGTAAATAACTAATGCGTAATGAGCGGGGCTGATAAACAGACGATCTAAATCTGGACCTTTTTTGCCATGAAATTCTGCACCAGTTATGTAGTCGGTGAAATTTTTGCTGGGCACATTTACAAAGTCACGTGGTTCCAAGGGTGCTGGAAGAGGGGAGAGATTAACAAGATTTGTGTAAAGGCAAGCAAGAATTTCAGCAGAAGAACAAGCTTGGCTTAAATAGCCACCATTGTTTTTAACGGTGTGCTCAAGAACTCGATGACGAATTCCATGGGCGATAGAGGCGATTTTCTCTATATCCATCTGCGGATTTTTCTTAGATATGCTCATTTCGCTTCAGCATAGCAAAGAGAATAGTTGTCCTACAAGTTAAATTTGCAAGTAAAATGCCCCCGCAAGATTCACGAGGGCATTCTTCTTTGGAGGGTAAAACAGTTGAGGGAAGTCTTAACCAGCGACTGGTAATACTTCTTTTACTGGGGCATAGATGGCCTCGCGGTCATCTTCGCTCATGGCACCCCAAACGCCGTATGGCTCACGAACAGCTAAAGCGTGTTCAGCACATTGGCGAAGTACTGGGCAGGTGGCACAAATTGACTTTGCTAAAGCGATTCTGGTCTCGCGAGCAGGTCCACGTTCACCTTCAGGATGAAAGAAGATCTCAGGATCTTCCCCACGGCATGCCCCTTTTAGCTGCCAGTCCCAATGATCTGCGTTAGGTCCTGGAAGACGGGTTACATCAGCCATGTTTTTCCTTTGTTCGAAGTACTGCTTTAAACAATACAATATTATTCGTAAGTTAGTCAACCATACCCCCTGACTAATTTTGTGAAGTGTCTCTCATGGGCTTACGATTGGCCAAAGTTGTTCAACCAGGGGAGAATTGGCTTCATGGCCGACGATGACGTTGCAGAAATCTCCCTTGGTTTGACCGTGGCCGTGGTGGCCCGACGAGTAGGGGTTGCTCCTGCCACCCTTCGCACATGGGAGCGCCGATATGGGATCTGTCCCAGTGATCGTTCCAGTGGAGGACATCGTCGCTATTGCATAACCGATGTTGCCCGTCTTGAATTAATGAGACGTTTAGTTTTGTCAGGAATGCCTGCCGGAGAAGCTGCTCGAGTGGCATTGAAATCTGAAATAAATGATGTTGGCGATATTTCGTTAGTTGACTCAAATACCTTGGGCAACAAAATCGATTCTGTTTTAAGTGATTTAACTCTTGAATCAGATTTTGGTCATCCCGGTGGTGGTTCGGTTTTATCGATGCAAGGATCCCCTGCAATTGCTAGAGGACTTGCTAAAGCTGCTTATTCACTCGATACCCAAGCCTGCACACAGTTAATTCAAAACAGTATCCATGCTCGCGGTGTTATATGGACCTGGGAAAAATTGTTAATACCAGTTTTGATTGCTTTGGGTAAGAAATGGGAATTAACGGGAGAAGGAATTGAATCTGAACACATTTTAAGTGAATGCATTATTGGTCAGATGAAACAAGTATCAGAACAGTTAGTTGCTCCTGTGAACATGCGTCCAGTTCTTCTTGCTTCCGCGCAAGATGATTTACACACCATTCCACAATATGTTGCTGCTGCAGCTTTAGCGGAAAGAAGAATTGGCAGCAGAACTCTTGGTGCCAGAGTTCCTTACGCAACTTTAGTAAGTGCGATGAAAAAACTAGCCCCTGCTGCGGTTTTAATCTGGGGACAAGTCCCCGTTAAAACACTTCCTCCTGAATTTTCTGAACTGATTAATGCTCGTCCCACACCTCTTTTATTGATGGCAGGGCCAGGTTGGCCTGATCGTTTGCCTCAAGGTTTTAAACGAGCAGGAGATCTAACTTCCACAATCACAGCAATTAGTAATGCTGTGGGGCAATAAAAACCTATATTTAAAGAAACTTTTTAAAGCTTTTCTTCGTCACAAGTTAGTGATGAAGGTATTGATTTTTGAATCAAATCCAATAACTCTCGAACAGGTTAAAAGTAAGGTTTCAAAATCAAAGCAGATTTCAGAAATATATTCATGCAAGAGTGCTAATAACTTTTCCCATTTGATTGAAACTAAAAATCCACAATTTGTATTTCTTAACCAAGAAATTGCAAATAAAATCAAGCAAAAACATCAGATATCTACTAGGAGATTTATTCTGATTGTTGAACCTAATAAAATGCTTGAATTGGATCACAAAGCATTGCAAATTGTCGATGCACTTATTCAAACCAAAGCAACAGAACTGGAATATCAGATTTTGATCTCGGCACTAAAACTTGAAATAGGCAAATCCCGCCCTATCCACAAATTGACCTCTCCTAAAGGAACTCCACCCAGGCTTACTCCTCGAGAGATTCAGATTTTGCACTACTTATCTCTGGGAAAAAGTGATCTAGCAATCTCAAATGAGCTGCAAGTTGGTTTGCCTACGGTTAAGACTCACGAAAGAAGAATCTTCTCCAAGTTACGAGTAAGAAACCGAACCCATGGGGTTGCCCAAGGGCTTAGATGGAACATCATCTGACATAAGACCTAGTGGGCAACTAAGTCAGCGCATTCCAGCTTTGCAAGATAGGCTTCATGATTGTGACTGAAGTCGAAATTGGCGGTACCAAGCGTGGTCGAATCGCATACTCATTCGACGATATTGCGCTAGTTCCAACTAGAAGAACTAGAAATCCGGAAGACGTTTCCACAAACTGGAAAATTGACGCCTACGATTTTTCTTTCCCAATCATGGCTGCTCCCATGGATTCAGTTGTCTCACCAGATGTTGCGATCAATTATGGCAAATTAGGTGGTTTAGCAGTTTTAGATTTAGAAGGTTTATGGACTCGTTATGAAGATCCACAAAGTGAATTCAAAAAAATTGCTAATGCTAAATCAAACTCAGCAGTGGAATTGTTACAACAAATTTATGCAGCTCCTATAAAGCCAGAATTGATAAAGGAAAGAATTAAACAAATTAAATCAGCAGGAGTTATCGCTGCTGCTTCTTTATCTCCACGTGCTGTTGTTAAACATTTTAAATCAGTAGTTGAAGCAGGCATTGACATTTTTGTTATTCGAGGATCCACAGTTAGTGCTGAACATGTTTCAACAGGAGACGAACCATTAAATCTTAAGAAATTTATTTATGAATTAGATGTTCCAGTAATTGTGGGAGGATGCGCATCTCATCAAGCAGGTTTGCATTTAATGAGAACAGGGGCAGCTGGAGTTTTAGTTGGCTTTGGTGGCGGAGCAGCTCATACAACTGCTGATGTTTTAGGAGTAAGAGTTCCAATGGCAACAGCAGTAGCAGATGTGGCAGCTGCCAGAAGAGAATATTTAGATGAATCTGAAGGAAGATATGTTCACGTAATTGCTGATGGTTCTGTTGGCAAAAGTGGTGACATTAGTAAAGCAATTGCTATGGGTGCAGATGCAGTAATGGTTGGCTCAGCATTGGCTAGATCAAATAGTGCACCAGGTGGTGGAAAACATTGGGGATCAGAAGCAGTTCATAAAGATTTGCCACGTGGTCAAGTTGTGGAACTAGGAGTTGCTGGAACTTTGGAGCAAATTCTTTTTGGTCCATCAACAAATGCAGAAGGAACACTTAATTTAGTAGGAGCATTAAAACAAGCAATGGCAACAACTGGATATAGCGATTTGAAAGAATTACAAAGAATTGAAGTAGTTGTAAATTCCGTTAAAGGCTAAACATTTGCGTGTTTTGATGCATTACTTTCGTAGAAAGCGTATTCTCTAAATATGGACATTACATACAAATCGTTTGTGTTTGCGCACTTTATCGGTTTAGCTGCTTTATTTGGTGGATTCTTTGTACAGATGAAATCAAAAACAAAAGTAGTAAACCCTGCAATGTTTCACGGAGCATTGACTCAATTAGTAACTGGTATTGCACTTGTTGGTTTAGCAGAATCAGGTGCTGTTGATGAAGAATTAAATATGACCAAAATTTCCATTAAATTATTGGTTGTTTTAATTATCACAATTTTAGTTTTCATCAATCGCAAAAAAGCTTCAGTTTCTACAGGACTCTGGGCAATGATTGGTTTACTAACACTGGCAAATATGGCAGTGGCGGTTTACGTTTAAGCGTTAACCTCGAAAAACATTTCAGCGAACCTGCCTTCGGGCAGGTTCGCTGCTTTTGAAGCCATAGTCATCCAACCGGTAACTCTTTCTCTTAAATCTGTGACGTGAGCAGTTTGAGATTTGTGAGATTCAAGTGCTTGGAATTTCAATTCAATATTTTCAGTAATATCTAAGTATTTAGTTGGTGAATGATGAGACATCACCCAAATTTTTGGAACATTCCAAGGCTCTAAACCTTCTTTTAGTAAATGGGGGAAAGCAAATTGGTTTCTTGCGTCTGGATAAACAGCTTGCACCGCAACTTCACCAACGGCCATGTGATCTGGGTGTGAGGCAGGCATACGAGCCCAGTTTCTTTCAGGAGATTGAGTGATCAAGATGTCTGGCTTTGCCATTCTTATAACTCTGACAAATTCTTCTCTTAAAGAAAGACTTGGCACGATAGATCCATCATCTTTTCCTAAGTAATGAATTGTGTTAACACCTAGTATTTTTCCAGCCGCACTTTGTTCAACTCTTCTAATCTTTCGCATTTCTTCTCTACTGATTGATTCATCTTCGCCACCTTGGTGACCATCAGTTGTGATGCAATAAGTAACTTCTACGCCAAGTTTTGTCAGTGTTGCAACAGTTCCACCAGCACCAAAATCAACATCATCAGGATGTGCAGTGATAACTAATACTTTGGAACCAGATTTAGGTAGCTCTAGTGGTGTTAGAACAGGTGAACTCATAGGTAACAACTTAGACTTAAG
>Ga0247835_1000841_pt1 | contig 41126 bp, 22 predicted proteins | sample LaCtaG_3_FD_189912 | JGI IMG/M metagenome (GOLD analysis project Ga0247835, IMG submission 189912) | Freshwater microbial communities from meromictic Lake La Cruz, Castile-La Mancha, Spain - LaCruzMarch2015_13.5m | ecosystem: Environmental > Aquatic > Freshwater > Lake | place: Spain: Castile-La...
AAATCCCCCAATCCCCCCAAATCCCGGTTCAGACAATTAATGCGCGCAAACATCCTCAAATCCTCCAATCCCCCCAAATCCAGGTTCAGACAATGAATGCGCGCAAACATCCATAAATCCCCCCAAATTCAGGCCAAGACAACTAATACAACCTAAAAACATGCAATACGAAGACTTAACCAAAAAAATAATCGGTTGTGCCATGAAAGTTCATAGCACATTGGGAAATGGCTTTCAAGAAGTTATCTATCAACGCGCTTTGTCCATTGAAATGGCCAAACAAGCGCTTTCATTTGTTCGTGAAATGGAAATGCCCATCTTTTACGAGGACCATAACATCGGTACACGACGCGTTGATTTTTTTGTCGAAAATCTCATAATGGTTGAAATAAAAGCAATCATACAACTTGAAAATGTCCATTTGGCACAAGCAAAAAATTACCTGGAGGCGTATAATATGGAAGTCGGACTACTCATTAATTTCGGCAGCATCAGCCTTACATTTAAACGTTTGGAAAACAAAAAATTCAATCCAAATTTAATCGAAAAAGAAAATCCTAAAATCATGTAATCCGCCTCCCAAATCCCGGTTCAGACGTTTGGTTTTAAGAAATACGACCGCTAACGGAAGCCCCAATGTTGAAGTTCGCATGGAAAGCGAATTGGCCTCATCCAATTTAACGTTATTTATTCGTATAATAAGTAAAATGCGTTGCGTCCAGCAAATGGTCATACGCTGTGTTTTTATAAAAATTGAGTGCTTCCAAATCATCTGCTTCTGCCTGTACAAAAGCATCCTCAAAACCGTTTTGCTGACAATACGCAACCAAATGACGCATAAGCAGCTTTCCCGCGCCTTTTCTTTGGTGCTCGGGTGAAACCCCAACATCATACACATAAGCGGTTGGCTTTTCCGAATAATATCGATGTAACACATAGACGGTCAGTCCGCCTATGACTTGTCCATTCATCTTTACGACAAATACTAAAAAGTCGGAGTTTGCAATCAGGCTATTTAAATATTTTGTATTGGGCATTTCCAAATCAGGCATCTCAAAAACAACGGAAAAAACCCGAATTAACGCTATAAAGTCATTGACATCTTGTGGGGTGAGTTTGTGGATTTCCATTTTGAATGAATTGGTGTTTTTGTGATAAATATACCTTGATCCTGCGACATAACAATCTGATTTTAAAACAAAAATTTCTCATTCGAACCAATTGACTTAAAGCGCTTTTCACATCTTTGTTCAAGAAAATATTTTTTGTTTTTGGGGTTATTGACTTTAGCGCGTACACATTGTCTGAACCGGGATTTGGGTGGATTTATGGATTTGAGGATTTTTGCGCACATTAATTGTAACGCATCCATTAATCAAAAAAATCCCCCCAAATCCCGGTTCAGACAATGTATTTGCGCAACTATCCATAAATCCCAAATCCCGGTTCAGACAATGAATGCACACTAAAAGCCCGCTACTTAATGAAAATTGTAAGTATGACGTTAAGAATTAAATGTTAATATCCTTTGGAAACGATCACTACCTACCCAAAACCATCACCTTCTGCACTGATTTCCACTCCCCATCCAGACCATCCAACTCCAACAAATACAGTCCTCCCGGCAAATGGTTGATCGTCCAGTTAAAAACAGAAGCCGCAGGAACCATCGTTTGTACAACCTGTCCGTGGATATTGCGTAAAATGGCCCTGGCAGGCACTAAACCCGCTCCCACGCTTATTTGCAAGTGATCGCTGGCTGGGTTCGGACTTACCTGAACCGCAGGCGTAAGCTGCGCTGTGTTGGTCGCGGTACCTTGCACCACCAGCACTTCTTTTTCCTGTGTACAACCTGCTGCATTGCTGATGGTTACGCGGTAGTTTCCAATGCTATTCACGATGTTTTCGGCAGTTTGTACACCATTCGACCAGTTGTAACTTAATCCGCCCGGAATATCCGCATGGAGGGTAATCGTTTGTCCCGGTACTATGGTGACGATGGGCGGTAAACTGGGTTGCGCCGCAAGGGTGCCGTTTTGATGCCAGGTCTGAATTTGCGCCAATTGTGGCTTTACCTGCATCTGAATATTCGGACAAGGATGCGGAATGTTGTTAAACTGGCCAATATGGGTACTGATTTGAAATGTATCGCCCGGCGCTAAGATAAATGGCCCATGGGAAGGGATCATCGACCAGTCGCGTAACACGGGCCCAGTCGAACACATCGACCAGCCTAATAGGTCCGAGGGATCGTCAGGATATACATAATCGGCAATGTCCGATTGAATCGGGTTGTACCCAGAGCCCCCGCGCGTGAGGGGCGTACCATTGGGCCAAATGCCGTGCAGCACCCGATTGTATTCAACCGCATTGTCCGGATAACCAATGCCGGGTAGCGTCATCCCACTTGAAAAATTCAGATTTTTGGATAAATTTTTATTTAAAAACGAAAACGATACGACGGGAATATTTGTACCATAACTCACTGAATTTAAACAGTCTGCACCATCTACCATGTCACTGTTGTACACATAACAGGCTTGTTGCTCGGGCAAGGTGCCGACATAATCATCCGAGGCACAGCCTAAATCAAAATCGGTGAAAAATCCAGTGTGTACATCGGTATAGGTTACACTGGAACGATTTATCATGTCAAAATCCACAAAAAAGGAATTGCTGAGTGCCAGATTGGCCCCACATTCGTACACATATACTGAAAATTGAACATCGATAAGAATGGGCTTCGTATGGCTCTGCAAATGCGCGGTACTATCCGTTAGCGCCCACCAAATCATTTGATCGCCTTTTATTTGAGGCACATCGCCGTCCAATACATTGTATATACCGTCCTGGTTGTAATCGACAAAAGGGGCTGGAAATCTTTGCGGATCGGTCGTAACATCCGTGTAGTCCAGGTTTTGGGTAAAATTGGGATTGCCTTTGGCAGGCCAGCTCAATAAATCGAAAGGTACTGGACCGTCAATTTTGTTGTTATCGGCAAAATCGCGCTGCAATTGGGCGATTTGATCGCGCCGAATCAACCAGGTCCGGTCAAAATCGGTTGCAGCGCCCTGCACGATACCCGTTCGGTAATCGCCCAAATGGGTTTGTGCGTATTCCGAAACCGCAATACGGGTTTCATTGTCCGGTCCAGTCGCCGTAATCCAGGGCTCCAAATTAAACATCGCTAGCACACCTTTGTCTGGCGCGATTGAAAAACTTTGCGCCTGATTGTTTAAAAACAGACTTGGCGAGGGAATAAAACGCTTGGTGATGCTGTCTGTTTGAAGCAGCCTTTCTCTGATGGCACCGATTGAAATAACAGGATTGGTTATGCCATTTTCGTCTGTTTTAATCGCAACGGTTTGGTTTACATTGCCATATTGAGCGCGCCCGACGATGATCAAACCGCCATCGGCGGTAGGTGTCAATTTTGCACCCAGCCCTTTCCCATATTCTGTACGTACGGCCGTTAAAACGCCTGAATTTTCCAATTTAAAGAGCACCATCGCATTGTTTATTGAGGTACCTGTTGCGTAAATGCCATTGGTGGTACTACAAACATCCCGCAATTCAAGATCGTCGGTATTAGTTGTCCAGGCTATAGTACCATCTAAATTTAGTTTGGTAACGGCCGCGCCACCGCCGGTTAATTTTTTGCCACAAGTCAGGATCCCATCGGTCGTAATCTGAAGCGATTTACACGCCAACCCGGTCTGTTGTGTCCATAAAACATTAAAATTAGCATCCAAGGCACGCACCGTGCCATCAAAAGCGGCAATGATTAAATTTCCATCTGGCAGTTGAGTAGCGGATGAAACGGGCACCTGCAAAGGATATGTTTCAAGTATACTCAGTCCGCTTGTCTCGTTATACACTACTTTGTACGCAGCCAATTGACCCAAAACGATCGTTGTAGTCGCATTTAAGGGTATAAAATAAGGCTGTCCGGCAGAAAATACGCCCACACTGTCATTCATAGGAAGCGCGGCAACCATTCCCTGGCCGGGAATCAGCACTTTTAAGATATAATTGGTGGTACCGCTGGCTCTTTCCGCAATTAGGAAATAGGGTTTTCCCGTATTTGGGTTGTTGCGTTTGAGCACATTCATCCAGTATTGGGTAGTGGATTCGTTTTCATAATATCCAGTAATATCTCCAAGCGTATTTAAGGTCAGGATAAACTGATCGGTATTTAGTAAAAATGCATCCTGATCGGGTGTTAGTCGACAAGAGTTTTGTAAAACGTTATAGAATGGCAAGGTTTTTTGCCAAACAATGGGTTGGGCCGAACCATAAGCGTGAAAAAGTAAAGCGACAACTCCTGAAATAAAAAAGCGCTGGAACATACATCGGATAGGTGGATTGGGCTCCTATTGGGACAAAAATAGGGGCGTTATCTGATCGCGCAATTGCAGATTTTGGGATAAGTCAGGTTTCTGGGTTAGGTTTTTTTCTGGTTTCTATTAGACGCATCCTCATTGTCTGAACCGGGATTTGGGGGGATTTTGGGATTATTGGATGTGTTCCAATTAATACGCGCAAACATCCTCAAATCCCCCAATCCCCCCAAATCCCGGTTCAGACAATGAATGTGCGCAAAAATCCTAAAATCCCAAATCCACGTTCAAACAATGAAGCACGCAAAAATCCTTAAATCAAAAAATCCCCCCAAATCCCGGTGCAGACAATGAGTGTGCGCAAAAATCCTAAAATCCCAAATCCACGTTCAAACAATGAAGCACGCAAAAATCCTTAAATCAAAAAATCCCCCCAAATCCCGGTTCAGACAATGAATGCGCCCCAAAAATCCTACTGAACCACCACCGTTTTGCGTTGCACAGTGTGAGCAGAGAAAAAACCCAAGGCTGTCCCCTTCCAGTTGTTATCGGGATTGGCGGGCGCGCTTGCGTTTCCTACATCGCCAGTGGCTGATTGCAATGCAAACAAATACTGATAACTCGGCGCATCAATGGAGCGCATTTCAATGGTAACGGTGTCGCCCAGGGCAATTTCGGTGTCGCCCAGTAAGGGAATTTGTACTGCAATGCCATTGTTGTTTTTATCGTCCAGCACAAAAATCTGTTCCAGTTGGCGGCCATTATTGAACTGGATGAACTGATAGTAATTCTGTTCAGTCTCCGGATCTACAAAGGAAGGCACCACGGCATACGCATCGGGGCCGCCAAAGGTGAATTTTACGGCCGAAAGTCCCAAAAAAGGCACTACAGCAGGCATGGTAGAACTTGCCTCAAAACGCTGACCGTCGGCAAACACTTCCAGCGTATACGTTGTGCCGGGTTGTCCCTGGGCCACACGGGTACTAACATATAGCCCGGGAACGGTTTCCAGGAGCGTATCCCTTTCTCCGGCATCGCTGTGGATGATTACCAAGGCATCGGAAACGGCAGGATATTGATTGGATTGGTCAAAATTAACAGATCGACTTATTTTAACCTGATAAGGTGCAACGGCGTTGGTTACTGCGCCTTCAATCACAATTTGCGGGTCGCTGCTGTTTAAATCTATTTGAATTACCTTTTCACAACTGCTTAAAATGAACAGCGAAAGCAAGGTCAAAATGGTATGATTGAATGAGTTATGCATAATAAGGAGTGTTTTTTTGTTAAAACGGTGGTTTTAAAATTTGAAATTCCAGGAAACGGATGGAACAATACCAAACAAAGAGGTTTGTACAGCCTCGGTGGTGCCTGGTTCCGTTTTTGAATCGCGGAAAGTAATGGTGTAAGCGTTCAGTCGGTTGTAGGCATTAAAGGCCGAAAAAGCCCATTCGGATTCGAAGCGTTTGGTTTTACGCGCCTGAAAGGTGGCCCCTAGGTCGAGGCGATGATAATTGGGCATGCGATAAGCATTGCGCTCGGTATAATAATAGGCCGTTGCATTGTTTACGCTGTATTTTCCACTAGGGAAAGTCACGGCATTGCCCGTGTAATAAATCCAGGTACCTGAAAGCGCCCAACGCCGGGAGAGTTGAAACATGGCCACGATGCTGATTTCGTGGGTGCGGTCTTGCTTGGCCGGATAATAGGCACCCTTGTTGATGCCTTCAATTTTGCGTTCTGTGCGCGCCAGGGTGTACCCTACCCAGCCCGTCAGTCGACCGCTGCGTTTTTTCAACAGCAGTTCCAGTCCATACGCGCGACCCGGGCCATACAAAAGTTCGCCTTCCACGTTAGAATTACCTTGCACATCGGCGCCATTGCGGTAATCCAACTGATTTTGCATGGATTTATAATAGGTTTCGACCGAAAGTTCAAACTGGCCTTTCCCCTCAAAATTATGAAAATAGCCAAGGGCGATCTGGTCGGCAATTTCCGGTTTGACGTTGTTGGTGGTCGGCATCCAGAGGTCGGTAGGGTTGCCAGAGGTGCTATTGCTCAACAAGTGGAGGTATTGGGTATTGCGGTTATAACCGAATTTGAGCGATTGCCGATCTGAGATCAGGTAGCTAAGCGCCAAACGGGGTTCTAAATTGACATACGTTTTTACAATTTTGCCGTTTTGATACACCATGGTATCCAGCACGTTCCCTTCCTGGTCGTAGGTGTAAAAATCGCCCGCCCCGAGCACATTGAAGGCCGAAACCCGCAGACCATATAAAAGTTTGAGGCGGGGTTGCGCCTGCCATTCGTGTGCGATGTAGGCTGCACTTTCGAGTCCAAAGCGTTTTTGGGCGGCTAAACTGGCAAAACTGGAACTTTCACTGGCATTGATGCTACTCGGGGTAATGGTGTGGTGGATTACTTGCAAGCCGTATTTCCAGGTATTGCGGCTGTTGGGAAACCATTGAAAGTCCTGTTTGAAATTATAATCGCGTATTTGCGACGAAATTTTAAAATCATTGGTGCCGCTTTGAATCCGAATATTGTTGTTGTAATTGCTGAAAATCAGGGAGGTATTGGAAAACAGTTTATCGCTAAAAAGGTGGTTCCAACGCAGGGTGGCGGTAGCGTTGCCCCAATTCAGGCCAAATTCATCGCCCAGCCCCAGTTTGTCGCGCCCGAAATAACCCGAAATAAACAAGCGGTCTTTTGCGCCAAGTTGGTAGTTCATTTTGGCATTCAGGTCGTAGAAATACAAGGTATTGTTGTTGAGGGTCGTATCCGAAGAAGCGCGTAAAAACAAATCGGCATAGGTGCGGCGGCCCGTCACAAGCAACGAACTTTTCCCTTTTTGAATGGGTGTTTCAATATTTAATTTGCTGGAAATGAGTCCGATACCACCACTTACACCCAGGCGCTGGTTGTTCCCGTCGTTCATCTTGATATCAAGTACCGACGACAGTCGACCGCCAAACTGAGGCGGCATCCCACCTTTATAAAGGGTGGCGTCTTTGATTGCATCGGCATTGAAGGTGCTAAAAAAACCGAGCAAATGGCTGGCATTGTATACCTGCGCTTCATCGAGCAGGATTAAATTCTGATCGGCCGCGCCCCCACGCACGTAAAAGCCAGCATTGCCTTCCCCGGCCGATTTTACGCCGGGCAACAGTTGAATCGTTTTAACCAGATCGCGTTCGCCCAACAGGGTTGGCAGGGTTTTTATCTCGGCCATGCTGAGTTTTTCTACGCCCATAAGCGGACGTTCCACGGCTTCCTGTTTCTTTTCGGCTTGAATGGTTACTTCCTGAAGGGTAGCTCCATCCACCAGCATGACGTCGAGTTTTAGACTTCCTTGTAAGTTTATTTTTTGGGTAAAAGTTTGATAGCCAATATACTGTACCAATACCGTATAGTTACCTACCGGTGCGGTAATGGAGTAAAATCCATACTCGTTGGAAGTAGCGCCAGTATTAGGCAATTCCTGAAGGCGAACGGTAGCGCCGATAAGCGTTTCTCCGGTCGATTGGTCTTTAATACTACCACTCAAGGTGGCGCTGTTTTGTGCAAATCCAGCGAGGACGCTCAACAGCAAGGAGCATAGTGCAATGATACTTTTAAAATGCATGATAATCTTGATCGTTGAAATGGGAAAAGGTGCGTATCGTTTGCCATACCTGATTGGTTGGCTTTGATGCTGCAAAGGTGGGCGCGCTTCTAAGCTGGAACACTAGACAAATGTCTAAAAGTGTACTAAAAAGCAATATCCGATAAACATCGGATAGGCCCGCTGCCCGTGTGCCCCGACCTTTGTTTGACCATCGCGATGTTGCTGTGCGCCTATTTCCCGGCAATATTCGCGTTTTTCGAAACTTACGATCCGATCGTCCTTATGAAACATGTTACCTTGCTTGCTGCCCTTTTGTTGGCGGCTTCGACTGTTTTTGCCCAAAAAAAAGCAACCGGAATGATTTTTGACCCGCCTACACTGCGGACGATTCCCTACAAAGCCAAACTCACCAATCAAAGCTACAAATCCATGCCGGCGGCGGCTTCGCTCGAAAAGTTCTGCCCAACGCCGGGCGATCAGGGGCAATACAGCACTTGCGTGGCGTTTTCGGTGGCCTATCATTTGCGCACTATTTTGTGGGCCAAACAAAACAACCTCACGGACGCATCAAAAATTAACCAGCGCATTTTTTCGCCTTCCTATGTGTACGAACAAATCAAAGCGGCAGGAGATGTTAATTGCCAGGAAGGTACCAACCCGGTTGATGCTTTTGAACTCATGAAAAACCTGGGCGTTGCCACCAACCAAACCATGCCGTATCAATGTGGGGCAACGGTGGCAGTGGAAGCCATGCTGGAGGGTTTTGATTTTCGCATTGCCGATTACCAGATTCTTTATTTGCCCGATGAACCGGACGCATCCGTAAAAATAAATACTGTAAAAAAAGCACTTTCAGAGGGTTATCCCTGCATGTTGGGTTTTATCGTAGCCGAATCCTTTTATACATCCAAAGCGCTCTGGGAACCCTTGGCGACCGACGATGGCCCAACCGGACAACACGGAAGGCATGCGATGTGCATCGTAGGATATGATGACAACAAATATGGTGGCGCATTTCGGGTGCTCAACAGCTGGGGCAGTACTTGGGGCGATGGCGGTTTTGTATGGATAAAATACAAAGATTTTGCCGAATATTCCCTGATTGCCATTCAGGCTTACCCTGCCACCGTTGTACCGCCCGAGCCTGCGCCGACACCCGCACCGACGCCTACGCCGAGCCCGATCGACCCGGTTATGGATGTATTGCTGGCAGGAAAGGTGCGTTTTCAAACCAATGTAGGCACCAATATGCCTGCCAACCGGATACTTACCCGCAACCTGATTGTAGAAGACGAGGAGCCCGCTTACAAAGAAGATTTGGTGGCCTACCGCATGGATGAAGCCTATGCAAGTGGGACTAAATTTAGATTTTACATTACTACCAATTCAGAATCTTATATTTACGCCTTCGCAACCGATTTATCGGGTAAAGTGAATAAAATTCTGCCTTTTGACGATAATATGTCGCCCCATATCGGTGCCGAAAGTGAAGTAGCTTTCCCTTCCGAAACAAAAATTGTAAAAATGGACCAACAAGCGGGTACCGACTATATGCTGATTTTATACAGCCAGGCGCCGCTCAATACGTCCCAAATACTGAATAAAATGAACCAAGCCTCGGGCGGTTTATCGCAAAAAATCAAAGCGGCCCTGGGTGATCAATTAATCCTGCCGTCGGAAGTCAGTTATGCTTTGGACGAAATTGGATTTCAAGTAAAAAAAGACAACCATCAAGGCACTGTGGTACCGCTGATGGTAGAAATAACGCACAACTAAATTTGCAAAAACGGATACTGACATCGATGGTTTGTTTGTGCCTGGCGGCCTTCTGCCAGGCACAAACCACGCTTGATTCGGTACTGGCGGCCTTGCCCAAACTTGCCCCGGAGGCACAGGTAACGCTGATTAATGCCCGGTTTTACGCTATTTCATCGGCCGATTTTGAACAAGGCAAGGTGTTGGGAGAACGCGCGTTGACCATTGCACGGACCCACAAACTCCGCTTATTGGAGGCCAAAACGCTCAAAAACCTGGGAGTAAACTATTATTTACTCGGAAAATATGAATTGGCACTGGGTTATTACCAGCAAGCGCTCGACCATTTTGAGGCTTTGAATGAAGAGGCCGGTAGAGCCTCAGTGCTCAATGAAATGGCCATTTATTATTCCCGTTTTCAGGAAAAAGAAAAGGCGGTACAATATACGGTAGCCGCAGAACAGGCCGCCTTGAAAGCCCGCGATTCGAGTTTGCTGGCAACGGCACTCGACAATCGGGGCATTATTGCCATGCAGCACAATGAATGGCCCCAGGCCCAGGAATTGTTTTTGCGCGTATTTTCGATCCGACAGGCCATCGGCGACAGCATCGGACTGGGGTATGTTTTAAACAACCTCGCCTCGGTCGCCTCCGATGCGGGCAATACGCGCCTAGCCATTGATTTGATCGAACAATCGACCCAAATTCGGGCAAAAATGGGCGATAAACAAGGTATGGCGGTCAATTATTGCAACATCGGGGAGGCCTACCTGGCTGCAAACAACTATAAGGAAGCAAAAACTTATTTTGAAAAAAGCCTGGCCATCGCGTCTAGCATCAATTTCCTGGATTTATGGCAGTACGACCTCGAAATGCTGGCAAAATGTGAGCAGCAAGGTGGCAATTTTAAAGCAGCACTTCATTGGCTCAACCTGAGCAACACCCTTAAAGACAGTCTTTTTAATAGCAACCGCAGCCGACAAATTGCAGAAATGCAAACCAAATACGAAACGGCCCGCAAAGAGAAAGACCTCATTCGGGAACAATTGCGGGTGCGCAGCCGGAATTTCTGGCTGTTAGCGTTGATCGGGCTGTTGCTGCTGAGTATCACGGTTGGATATGTGCTGATCAAACGGCAACGCGAAAAACAAGCCCAACTACAACGCGAAGCCCAACTGCATGAAGAACTGCTTCGGGCCGAAATGTACAACGGCCTCCAGGAAGAACGACTGCGCATCAGCCGCGACCTGCACGACAATTTAGGGGCCGAATTGACCCTGATTGGCTCGGAACTGACCCGCCAGGTACAACGGACCGGCGATCAAACCCAACAAAATGCCTTAAAAAATATTGTGGCCAATACGCGAACCGCCATGCAGCAATTGCGGGAAACGATCTGGGCCATTCAAACCCAGGATGCTCCATTGGAGGAATTATTAACCAAAATAAGCGAATTTGCAGGTAAAAACACCCAGGTTGAAGTAAATATCACCTGCAAACCCGATTTGGAGTCGCTGATACTCAGTCCAGGTATTTTGCTCAACCTGTACCGCATTGCCCAGGAAGGCATCACCAATGCCATCAAACATGCTGCTGCCGATGCCGTACATATTTTGTTCGACCTCCATGAGCCGCATTTGCGCATGGTACTGTATGACGATGGCTGCGGATTTCAGATAAACACGCAACATGCAATGGGTTATGGATTACAGAATATGCGCCAGCGGGCCCTCGAAATTGGCGGCACTTGCAATATCTCCAGCATACCCGATACCGGAACGTCCATCACGATTCTGGTGCCCCTGCGCCCACAATGATGCAATATCCGATATTCGTCGGATAAGCCGACAAGTAAAGGAAGCCTACCTTTGTCGTGTCGAACAGGTTACCTCGAAATGAGCAGCCGCAAATCCCGTCCACGCATGCCCTACCACATCGCCATTGCTGAAGACCTGCCGCGTTTGGCGCGGATGTTACAGGAAAATGTTGAGGCCTCTGCCGATTTTCAGGTGGTGCATGTGGCCATGAATGGTCGCTTGCTGCTGCAATGGCTCGAACGATGCTACAACAAACCCGATTTGGTGCTGATGGATATTAATATGCCTGAAATGAATGGAATTGCGGCAACCCAGGCCCTTAAAGATCTGTATCCGCAGGTAAAAGTGGTGATGGCAACGGTATTTGAAGATGAAAACCACATTTTTGATGCCATTTTGGCCGGTGCCGACGGCTATTTGTTGAAAGATGAAACGCCGGAAAGCCTACACCGCAACCTCCATGAAGCCTTGGAAGGCGGCGCACCGATGTCGCCCGCCATTGCCCGCAAAGCCCTTCAAATGATGCGTCGAAGCACCCCGCCTGCCGAAACGCCCGAACATAATCTTACCCCCCGCGAAGTTGAAATTTTGGAACAATTGAGCCGTGGCCTGAGCTACCAACAAGTAGCCGACAACCTGATTGTTTCGACCGGCACCGTACGAACCCATATTGAACATGTTTACCGAAAACTTCAGGTAAACAATAAAACCGCCGCCGTCGAACAGGCCCGCCGCAAAGGAATCATCTGATTTACCCTTTTTCAATCGTCTGATATGAGCAAATATTACTTGATCGGCTGCATGTTTACCATGCTGCACTTTACTGCTATGGCCCAAACCGAGCAGCAACTCGAAAATGCTATTCGCGTTTATCAAACCATCCTTGAATCCTCCCCAAAACCGGATGCAGATCCCGCCAGCTTGTTGAAACTGGCCGACAATGCAGAACAACTTTTCAAAAGTGTGCTCAAAAAAGGAACTTCAGAAGAACAGCGCACGGCAAAGTATTTCCTGGCGGTACTCACCCAATTGCGGGCGGAGGTGTACTACAACAAACCGGGCAGTCAGGATGAGGCCGTGGGCGACCAGATTTTGAAATCCATTGAAAGCGAATTTGATCGACTGGGCCCTGCCGAATTTCCATTTAAATATCAATCCAGCGGGACTGCGTTTGTGATTCAATATACGGGCTTTTTGCCAACCCGGCAGCGTTTTTATGGCGAATTGGCCGAATACTATTTCCGAAAGTCCGATGCGGTCAATTTGAGAAAATATGCGCAAAAGGTATTTGATACTCAGCCGGAAGGATATTATGTTGTAACGTTTTTCATGCATAAATATCTGTATGACTTTGCGGTAGAAAAACCGGGTAAAATGGAAGAAGCCCGAAAAATGTTTGATTTGTACGCCAAAATGGATGCAGCACAACGGGCGGATTTGAATCGGGTGAATTTTGGTACCGTACTCCTGAAGCCCATGGCGGATTTATTCCTGGCAGGTAAATCGGCCCCGGTGGGTTGGGATAAAAACGGGTCGGCCTCCTTTTCAATTGCAGAAACGTTGCGCATTCCGGGCGATATGAATGCCCTGGCAGGTCAGTTTTACAGCCAGGCCCTGGACTTGGGTTATGGTTTTAACATTGGGCAGTGCTGGGATTTGTTGCCTTTATTTGAACAGGCGGGTAACTCGGCAGGCGGCTGGAAATTTTGCAATAAAATTTTACCACAAATCAGCGCTGAAAATTGTGCGGATTATGAACGTTTGGCCGGTTATTTCAAAAAATTTGGGGACGCCAATAAGGCAAAAGCGATTGAACAAACGGCCAGTCGATGCAGAGAAGAAGCCCAAAAACGCGCTCAGGAAGCCCAAAAACGCCAGGAAAGGGCAGCAAAACGTGCCAATCGGAACCGCGTGTACGTGGGCGCCTATGTGCTGCGCATGGTGCAACGTCCGCAATACATTGATTTAGGCGGCGTGATCAACCTCCCTATTGGCCAATCGATGCTTGAGTTTTCGTACATGAAGGCCAAAAATGACCAGGATTACCTCTTGAACGAGCGGCTGGGCGAAGGCGAAAACCTGACGGATTTCCCCAACCCACATTGGGACGGTTTTTACGCACATTTTGGATACAAAAAATTGAAACCCGGGCGTGCTGCATCCCGCGGATACGGGGGCTTTTTACTTACCTACAACGAACGCAATTACCAGCCTCAAATGAGTGCCGTATTAGATAAAACGAGTGGCGTTGCGGTCACCACAGCGCTGCCTTTTACCCCAAAACTGACCGCTTACGGGGCCATGCTGAATTTTGGTCAACTTTGGCAACACCGGCCTTTTGGCGCCGATTTCTACTTTGGTTTAGGTGCTACCTACAACCAGTTCAAGCTCAATAACCCCACGTATGCACGCGCCGATTACAATTTCAGCAACGCCTTTTTATCTGCCCGAAAAGAAACTTTTTGGGGTTTTCAAATACGCATGGGGATGACCCTGGGCTTTTCTTTGTAATCCTTGCACTTGCTCCTTTTTTTAATAAATCTGTGTCAACATGAACAAGCAAATCCTGACCACGCTGTATATCTTTTTGATAATAAACCATTTAGTTCAGGCCCAAAGTACCCCAACGGTAAAAGAATATGGTGAAATTTTTGCCACCGTTACCGCCAACCAAAATGTGCCGATTACCACGCCTTTAGATACTTTTTTAAGCCGCCGTTTCCCGGTTAAAAAGGTCGACAGCGGCTTGGATTTTCGCCAGGAATATTACCGTCCTATTCAGGAAAAAGGTATGCTCGGCATTTCCTATATTTTTGATATGGATGGTTATCGGCCCTTATATGAAGTGATTTTTGAATTTGAAGATGCCGATACCTTGGAAGCATTGCTTACGGCCGAATTAGGCCCTGCCAGCCATCCCAGCCTTGCCAACCACTGGTTATTGAATAAAACAGCAGGTGGTACGGTTTCGATGCTTTGGGCATTTAACAATAAAATTGTCATTGCCGCCAACTTGCCAGACACCGAATTTGCCCAGGAACCCAGTTTTGATGTGCCGGACAACCTGTTCAACGACGAGCCCGATGAAGACGGTGTTGCTCCGGCACCTAAAAGTGATGAAACGCAAACCCTGGCGCTCAATACCTACCTGAAAAGTGCGGCCGAGCAGGATCTCAAGGACTTGCGGGCTACCCCGATTGAAGGCAAAAAAGATGAATTTACCGCAGCCATTGCGTTTGATGGCGCTGAACAAACCATTATTCGCAAAAATGCTGCCGGACAATGGCGCTTGGAGGCCCGACGCAACTTCAACGCGCTGACCGAGGCCCGTACTTATTACGATGAAACATTGAAAAGTATTTCAACCCTCGAAGGTTTGGAATACCGCCTGGTGCGCAAGGCCGAATACAGCACCAATACGGGCAATACTTACGTTTGGACGGTACAAAACTTTGACGATCAAGACCTTGGCGTGTTGCTGAAAATTCAATTGTATGCCTTGGGCGGCAACCGCTATGGCGTAAAAATTGAAACGGGTAAAGAGTAAAATGCAGTGCGGCTGTTATAAACAATCAAATATTCCAACATGAAATACCTTTTTTCCATTATATTGTTGCTCCAGGCCTTTGTTGCTCTGGCACAAACAGACGCGCCCGCATTGATTTTCCCTGCCCGGCACACTGCGGACAATGTTGTTTTTACGCATGATGAAAAATATCTGATTACGGCAGGGGCTTCCGAAATAAAAATATGGGAAAACGAAACCCGGCGGCTGCTCAAAAACATTATTTTGCCTCCCTACACAGGCGACAAGCAACTTAATTTCGAGCATCTACTCACGGTGAGCCCCGACAACCAGTGGCTGGCTTTTCAAAATACCGATACGCTGTACTTGTACGACCTGAATCGTTTTGCCTTGGTACGAAAAATCAAATTAGCCAATAATCTGGGTACCCTGGTTTTTACCGCCGATGGCAAAACCATATATGCTGGCGGCCGCGAAGCGGAGCAGTATGACCATCTTTTTGTGCAAAAATTCGTCCTGGCAACAGGCATTTCGTCTACAATATATGCTTATACTGTTAAAACCCTGGCCACGCATGCTATCAACCACCTAAGCTTGCGCCCCGATGGACAACACTTACTCCTGTACGATCAGGTTATGGGAACGCGTATTATCGACTTGAATACCAATAAGTTAGTCAAAAATTACGATAAAAAAACCTTTCCATATACCTACCTGCCCAATGGCAATATGCTGGCATTTTCTGGTGAAAAGGAAAAGACCTTCTTTTTGGAAGAGCTAGACGCCAATAACGGGCAGTCGATACGAAAATCATCGGTGCTATTCAACGTCGAATTGGAGGTAGATCCGTTGAGCAGTACAGAAGCCTTCCCCATTAATAACGATCAGCTCGCGCTCGAATACCAGGGTGAATACCGGATTTTTGATGTACGCAATTTTACGGCAAGCAGCGTCAGCAAATTCGAATATCCGGGTTACGGCATGAATAGCCGACTGAACCTGCGTTTTGCCCCTTCTGGCAAATATTACATCATGGGGATTACGATGGGCAAATATGCGTTGCCGGGCGATGTGTATCAGGGCAAATACGGGTACACGCCTTTGCATGCCGACCAACATTTTTCCATGCAGCACACCGATGGTTTGTGGTTGCAAGACCGCGCGTTGTATTTTGACCCAAATGGCCTGCGGATTAAGCGGTTTAAAACCCCGGTGGAAAATGCAGGTTGTGTTTATCGACTCACGGCCGATGGCAAACGCGGATTTGTAGTGGTCAATACCCAGGGTTTGTATGAATTTGATCCGAATAGTAAAGAACTCATTTACAAGCAAATAGAAACCGTACCGGCAGTAGGCCTGGTGGGTTTGCGGATATTCGAGGCGGCTGGTTTTTTGGCGGCAGTGGCCAATGAAGGCATTTATATTGTAGATTTAAAAAACTACAAACTGCGAAGTTTTGTGCCCAAACCGGAGGCCGCCAGTGATTATGTGTTGTACGAAAGCGGCCATAATTACATCTGTGACCTTGCGCCCGACAAATCACGGTTGCTGTTTCGCGTCGATGGCTCGGAAGGCTTCGATTTGGTATATTGTTATGATTTAGTGGGAAAACGGATCCTTTGGCAGCATGTAGGCAGCTGGATTGATAATGTACGATTCGAAAACGGTGGAAAAACTGCCAGTTTTACCGAACAAGATCAATTAATTTGGTTGGATGCAGCCACAGGCACCCCGAACAAAGCCGCGTTCCAACTTCCGGCTACGGAATGGTGGACAACCCTTGCTCCTTCCGGGAAAACCGCGGCCGTGCAACTGAACAACCGGACAAATGATGCTGTGGGCGATGACCTTGCCATTGTGGATGTAACTACCCAAAAGCAAACCCACATCATTCATTGCCCGGAAGATCGCGGCGGGGATGTCTTTTTCCTGCGCAACGAACGCTACCTGGTCACCTCCGAAAGCAGCGGATTGAGCATTTATGATCTGGAAAACAAGCGGCAGGTGGCCCGGATTTTACTCTTTGAAGAAACGGAAGACTGGCTGGTATTTACCCCCGATGGCCGTTTTGATGCTTCTGCAGGCGCGATGCAAAAAATGTATTACAGCCGGGGAACTGAAATTATTCCGCTGGAAAGTTTATATGAACAGTATTACGTTCCCGGCTTACTTGCACAGGTGTGGGAACAAGATTTGCCGCAAACTTTGCCCAATATCAAGCAATTAAAGGCGCTTCCAACGATAAAAATATTGTTTAATGGTGGGAAAAAGCGCAATGATGCTAAAACAGCAATCTACGACGCCAATCAAGCCGTGGCAAATATTCAATTGGAAGCAGCGAGTACAAGCGGTGAAATTGCCGAAATTCGATTGTTTCACAATGGCAAATTGGTCGAATCCAGCACCCGCAACCTGATTGTAGAGGAGGAAAATGCCAGCAATAGTCAATTTAACAAATCATACAACCTGCCGCTTTTACCCGGTGAAAACACGATCCGTGCTGTTGCCATCAACAAACAACGCACCGAATCTGTTCCGGCAGAAATGGTCATTTTCCTGGCGGCGTCAGATAAAAACACGAACACGCAGGGGGGGCTTCAATTACACTTGGTGGTCATCGGGATTAATACTTATAAAAACCCGAAATACAGCCTGAACTATGCACAGGCGGATGCATTGGCCTTTAAAGAGGCGATCGAACAAGGCGCTAAAAGTATTTTTTCCCGGGTAAACACCACGTATATCACCAACGAACAAGCCACGAAAGCGGGGATCGTAGCCGCCCTCGACAAAGTGAAGGCCACTGCAAATCCACAAGATTTGTTCTTGTTTTATTATGCCGGACATGGGGTCATCAACGATCAAAAGGCCTTTTTCCTGGTGCCGCAAGATGTGACGCAGTTGTATGGGAACGATGAAGCACTGGCACAAAAAGGACTGAGTGCCAATGAACTACAAAATTATTCGAAGGAAATTAAAGCCCAAAAGCAACTCTTTATCCTGGATGCTTGTCAGTCGGCCGGTGCGCTGGATCAGGTGATTGCGTCGCGGGGTGCGGCCGAAGAAAAAGCCATTGCCCAACTTGCCCGCTCTACCGGTACCCATTGGCTGACGGCCTCGGGAAGTGCCCAATTTGCTTCCGAGTTTGCCCAATTGGGGCATGGCGCCTTTACCTATTGTTTGCTGGAGGCCTTCAAAGGCGCGGGAGACACCGGCGATAAAAAACTGACCGTGAAGGAGTTGGATGCTTATTTGCAGGAAAAAGTACCCGATGTTACCGCGCGGTATAAAGGTTCGCCGCAGTATCCTTCGAGTTATGGGTATGGGCAGGATTTTCCGATTATTACCATTTTACGTTAAATGCTCACCCAAACACCATATACAACAACATCAAAAACACCAGCAGCAACAAGATCGGCATCCAGATGCGCAGTACACTGAATCGAGCCTGGGGTTTGTTTTCATCCGCTTCTTCCGTCGCCAATACGGTCTTTTTTTGCCGATCAATAATGGTCACATAGATAAAACAGCAAAAATTGATCGCCAGCGTGAGCATCAAAAAGATATACGCTAAGTTCATCGAATCGGTGGCTGGTGAAATTTGCACCAGGTTGATCGAGTACGCCACCGTAGCCAGGAAGGAGGTGATGATGAGTTCGCCGACCTCTTCAAAACTGGCTTTATGGAAAAACAACATAAAAATGGGCAGGGCGCTGAACATTAAAAAAGGCAGAATAATCAGGATGATCGCGCCCCAGGGCTGCCGTGCCACACCCAAGTGTACATTCAAACTTTTATAGTTTTCGAGGTACTTTGCTTTGTCGTCTGGATCGAAGGTCACTTTATCCAACGAGCCCAGGGCATTGGATAATTGGTTATCGAGGGTAACAAAATACTCCTGCGTATCCCAGTCATTAAACTCGAAATCCTTTATTTTATCGTTGATTTGCAAGCGGCTATAATCAAAACTGATCCTGATTTTGTTGCTCGAACTCAGCGCCGCAATAGGAATTTTTAGTTCATGCCGGTCGAACGGAAACTTGAACGACTTAAAATTGCCCAAAAACTTTCCACTGATGCGGTAAATGCGCACCACGTAATTGCTGTCTTTTTCTTCGGCAATCAGGTAACGGTTGGCCTCTTCGGAACTGATGTTGCTAAAGTCGATATAGCCTTCTTTTTTAATATATTGCGAATCGGCAATCACCCAATACAACAGGTTGCAATCGAAGGTGTTTTTGCGCACATCAATGTCGTTGATGTCAATAACGTCGATACCGACCCGCAGGTTGGCAATGGGTTCGCCGTAGGTATTAATTTGCGTGGGACAACTGCGCGTTTTGCCACCGTGAATTTGGTCAAAACTGGGGTCTTTGCGCTGAATGAGTAAGTTGTCAAACTCGAATAAATCGTCGTTGTGCGATATTTTTCGGTTTTTCAGCCCCTTGAAATACCCCATTAATTGCGCCCGGCTGGTACAATTTTCCCGCAGGGCAATTTCAAAAATATGCATCGCATCATAGCAGCGGCGCAGGTTGTTGTCCGCCTGTCCTTCTTTTTTCGGGTCGCGGTTGTGGAACGGTTTTGCAAATCGTTTTTTAATTTCCTGTTTATCGCGGTACACTTTTTCGGGCAAAGCCTCCTCGGCAGCGGCGTAACGAATAAACGTATGGCCTTTTTCCCGCGAAATTTTTTCCAATTCCTGGTCGGTCAGGTCGGTCGAAATGCCCACAAATGTTTTGGGCGGCAACTTGCTGCGTTCCAGAAAGCGCATGATGGAGTCGCCATAACCGGTGTGGGTATTGAGCAGGATAATTTCGGGCTCCGGCTTTTCAAGCATGCGTTGCAGGTACCGTTCCATCACCACCACCGAATCTTTGGGTACTTCCCGGTTGAGCACATAACTGCGTTGCCAAAGGCACACCGAATCGTACTGAATGTTGTTGCTGTTGAGGCTTTCCAGGAATAAATTGTGCAATAAGTAGTCACATTCCGTTACAAAACCGACCGATTTTTTTTTCAGTACTTTATCAATAAACTGGACGCAGTAATTGGGTTGCGGATCGTTGGGCTGTAAAAACAGGGCATTTTCGCCAAAATCCAGGCGGTTTTGGTCGGCGCTCATCGACATGACGGGCAATTGATTGCGAATAATCGGCGCGGCCAGCCGAATATACTTGCCCCAGGTATTGTCAATGACCAGGTAAATATTGGTGTCCTGGACAATTGATTGATAGAGTTGCGGGATCGTATCCGCATTATAATCGCACTGATAGGTTTTCAGGCGAAATTCGACGGGATAAGGTTTGGGCGATTGTTGTGCATTGATGCGTTGGAGGTAGGTTTCGAGCGCAACGATGTACAGCGAATCTAGGTAATTATTGGCGCTGTCTTTGGCGGCGTTCAGGTAATTGAAGCCGATATAAGCCACATATTTGACAGGCCTGGAAAAAGGCGAACGGACACAGGCAGTGTGTACTGTAAAAAACAGTACGGACAGGGCAAAAATGACGTTTTTCATATTGGCGGCGGGCCGGATTGGTATGTTGCGCGCCAAAAATACGAATAGACTTGATTAATTCCACACAAAAGTGCCCACACTTCCTGCCGCCAAAGTGGTCACAATCCATTTTCCATTACAATTGATATTGAAGGATTCCAGGGCATTTCCTTCATTTACAACAATCAGCACTTTTTTGCCATCGGGTGTTTTAAAGGCTGCATTGCTCAATTGTCCGCTGATGTTGCTGCCCAGGCGTACCGAACCGGCTGGAACAAAGCGGGATGCATGGGCAATAATGTAGTAGCTCACGTTGCGTTTGATGTTGGTGCCGTCTATGGTGAGTGCGCCTTTGCATTGCGAGCATCCACCGGGGGTATGCAGGCTGTAGGTGGCATTGTTGGCGAGGTTCCATTCGAGGGCAACCTTGCTCCAGTTGCGCATGGAGCCGATGATTACATTTTTAAGGTGCCATTTTAAATCTCCGGCAAAGTCGCTGGTAGATCCCGTCCATTGCTCGGTGAAGTACAAATTGCGGTCGGGATGGGCATCGTGTACCTGCGACAAAGCACTGATATCGCCGTTGTATAGGTGAAATGCCGAGCCATCGACAAATGCTTTGGCGGCGGGGTCATTCAAAATGGCAATCGGATAACCCGGATTGTCGCAATTATGGTCCCAAACAATAATTTTGGTGGTAATGCCCGCTGCCTGAAACGCGGGGCCTAAGTGATTTTTGATAAAATCGGCCTGTTGGGCAGCGGACATGACCATGCTGGGGTTATTGCCGCCGTGTTGCGGCTCATTCTGTGGCGTAATGGCATCGATGCGAATCCCCTGCGCCTGCATGCCCTGGATGTATTTTACAAAATACTGGGCATACACACTATAATATTGTGTTTTTAAACTGCCGCCGATGCTGCTACCATTGTCTTTCATCCACACCGGCGCACTCCAGGGAGAACCCAGGATTTTAATGTCCGGGTTGATGGCTAAGATAGATTTCAAAATCGGAATCAGGTGTACGGCATCTTTTGCGAGGCTAAATTGCTGCAAATTTGGGTCGGTTTGGCCCGCTGGCAGGTCATTGTAACTAAACACCGAGGCGTCCAAATCAGAAGCGCCAATGCTCACCCGGAGGTAATTGATACCGATATTATTCCCGGTGCGCCCAAACAATTCCTGCAACAAAGCCGCCTTGCTGGTAGCCTCCAACTGGTTAATCAGGTAGGCGCTTCCGCCCGTCAGCGTATAACCAAAACCATCTATGGTTTGGAAAATCTGTGCGGTATCAATAATAATCGATGCAAATCGATCATCCCTGCCCGATGCAAACGCTAAAGTCCGGTTATACAGCAAATTAACCTGATCGGGCGTTGTGATCCAGGCATTTACCGGGTACGTTGGTGTCGGATCAACCGGCTCCTCTGTGGGCTCCACGCAGGTAAGACAACCTAAGAAAGCCAATAAAATCAATAACATAGAATACCCGAAAAAACGCTCGTTTTTCATAAAAAGGATTGAAAGTACATGAATAAAACACCCGCGCAGCCCCTAATAGCCCGGATTTTGGGTCAATTTAGTGTTTTTATCCAATTCTGCCTGCGGAATAGGCCACACTAAACGATTGGGTGTCACATTGTAGCCCAAATTTTCTTTATTAGGGCCTACCGCTGCATTCATTACGGCAATTGCGCGACCCGTGCGCTTCAAATCATGCCAGCGTATGCCCTCATACGCCAGTTCGAGACGGCGTTCTTTTTCAATGGCCAAACGCATATCGGCCTGGTTGGCAGCCGTGGTATTGGGCAGGTTGACGCGGGTACGAATTTGGTTCACCAAGGTAGCAGCCCCCACTACATCGTTCAATTCATTGAGCGCTTCTGCTTTCAAAAGCAGGATATCGGCTAAACGAATGAAAATGTAGTTTTGATTGCTTCCTTCGGTAAAATTACGGTACTTGTTGATAAACGGGTATTTATTCTGTGGCCAGTGGCTATCCGACCATTTACCGGTCACATCTAAAAATACCATCGAGGCATTTTTGCGTTTGGTGTCGTTGGCTTCATCAAAAGCAAAAGCAAGGTCGTTGGAAGGCAAATTGAACTTTTTCCAATCCAGTCCGCGGAAAATCTTGGTGCCCCAGTTCCCATCGGTTACCCCGCCATTGTAATTGATTTCAAAAATAGCCTCTGCGCTGTTTTCGTGTTGATTGTCCCACAAATGGTCGTAATCGGCCAATAAACTGTAACCGCCTGCCACAACCGCATCGCAATACTGGTTTACTTTGTTCCAGTCGTGTGGTTCCTGGGTAGCATATACTTTTGCCAACATGGCATTGGCAGCGCCTTTGGTGACAAAACCTTTGTTGGGCGCGGTGGCTTTTACCTTGGCCAAGGCGGTTTCCAGGTCGGCAATAATTTGTTGGTACACTTCAGCGGTCGTATTCCGGGCCGGGAAAATAATGCTGTAAATGGCATCCAAGTTGGCCGCGCTGATGGTTTTTACCTCTTTTAATTGAAGCGGCACATCGCCCCAAAGTTGCACCAGTTGGAAATACATGAACGCCCGAATGAAGGAGGCTTCTCCAATAATTTCCGATTTCCGATCGGCAGAAAGTGCCGGATCATTCACTGCATTCACATTGTTGATGATGGTATTGGTTTTGCCAATGGTGGAATACAAATAGGCCCAGTCGCGGCTCACATTGGAGTTGGTCGCATCCAGTTTGTATTCGTCAATCTGGAAATTAGACGGATTGTCGCCACCTGCGTATGCGTCGTCCGATTGTGCATCGCCATTGACAAAATAATCGAGTTGGTAGTATTCATTTTTAAAATCCGAATACGCGCCAGCCAAAGCGGCTTCCACTTCGGAGGCCGATTTGTAATAAATGGAATCGGCGCTGGTATTGGTCACGGCAATGCTTTGCGATTCTGGCTCGAGGTCCAGAAATTTTTCGCAAGACTGAAGCACGCTGAGTGCTGCCAAAAGAAAGAGAAAGACGTATTTTTTCATCAGAATTGCTTTTTTAAAATTCAACATTTGCACCTACCGTAAGCGTTCGGGCCTGCGGGTAAGTGCCATAATCGATACCCAATTCGGTTGCACTGCTGCCAAATGCGTTTACTTCCGGATCAAAACCGCTGTATTTTGTAAACGTAAGCAGGTTTTGTGCCGTTGCATACACCGATAGTTTTTCGATGCCTGCGCGTTTGAGGCGGGTTGGGTTGAACAGATACGACAGGGTGATGGCTTTTAAGCGCACATACGAGCCATCTTCAATGAATCGGGTCGAGTTGCGCACATTATCCACTTTGCCGCCGCCAATTGCCCGCGGAATATCGGTATTGCGGTTTTGAGGTGTCCAGCGGCGTAAAACGGCCGTCGATTGGTTTTTGCTATCAAACATGCCTTCCAAGTCTATCCGCGTTGCATTGTACACATCATTGCCATAACTGCCCTGGAAGAAAAAGTTCAAATCAAAACGTTTCCAGCTCAGGCTATTCGTCAGGCCGAATATAAACTTAGGTTGCGCATTGCCGATAATGGTACGGTCGCCGGGGTCAAAAATGCCGTTATTATTGACGTCTTTGTAGTTCAAATCGCCTGTTTCGGCATTTACGCCTTCGGATACATACCCAAAGAAACTACCCAGCGGAAGGCCTTCTTTTACGATGGCGACTTCCTGGTTGTTGCTGTAAATGCGGCCAAAGTAATACACATCGGTGTACTGCAAGTCGACCACCTTATTGCGGTTGAAAGAGATGTTAAAATCAGTGTTCCAGCGCAATTTGCCAACGGTATTTACGGTAGAAAGGGAAATGTCGATACCCTTGTTTTCTATTTTGCCGGCATTGGTCTGAATAGACGTAATAGGCAGGGAGTTCGACAATTGCACATTCAGTAGTACATCGTTGGTTTTTTTGATGTATGCATCCACAATCAGGGTAGCGCGGCCTTTAAAGAGGGCCAGGTCCAGCCCTACATTCGATTGTGCGGTGGTTTCCCAGCGCAAATCGGGGTTGCCGTAGGTTGTTTGTACCGAAGCCGGACCCGAAAGCGGGCTGGTGAGTGTACGGCGGTAATAATTGACTAAGCCATAGCGGGCATAATTAGGAATGCCTTCCTGGTTGCCATTTTTACCCCAGCCTGCGCGCAATTTCATATCATAAATGAAATCCAGGTTTTCCATAAACGGCTCGGCAGAGATACGCCAACCGGCGGAAAAGGAGGGCATGGTACCCCAGTGTTGAGCCAATTTGGAGGAGCCATCGCGGCGCAAAGTAGCGGTAAACAGGTATTTGCTTTCAAAATCGTAGGTAAGGCGGCCAAAGAAAGAAGCCAAAGCCCAGGCTTCCTTGTTGGTGCTTGCCGAAATACTATTGGCAGCATTGAGCGTTGTTACACTTACATCGGCCGGGAAATCATTGCCTTGTATATAGGCATCGCTCCAGCTGAAGCGCTGGATACTGCTACCGCCGAGCAAGCCGACATTGTGTTGTCCGAAGCTATGTTGATAGTTCAAGGTATTTTCCCAAAGCCAGGTGCGGGAATTGGTTCTGCTTGCCCGACCGATCCCGTTTTGATCGCGGCCGTAGTTGGTTTTAAACGGATCGAGGTAATAATCCCACTGGCGGTTGCTCAGGTCAATACCGAAGTTGGTTTTGGCGCTCAAGCCTTCCAAAATAGTTGCTTGCAGGTTAAAATTGCCCAGCAAACGGTTGTCTTTTTGTTCCTGATCGGGGCCTTCCATATATGCCACCGGGTTTTCCCAGGATGGCTGAAACGGGTTGGGATCGTATTGTCCACTGCCATCGTTTTTATAAATCTTCAAGAACGGCGGGGTATTGAGGGCGCTCATAATGACGCCGCCCCGGCCCGAACTGGCATTGTCGGGGGTATCTTTTGTTCTGGAGCTCAAAAAATTGAGGTTAACGCCTGCTTTCAACCATGATTTTAATTGGTTGTCGAGGTTGATCCGTACCGAATACCGATCAAAACGGGCGGGCCGTACAATACCGGTATTGTTCAGGTAACTCAGGGAAACCAAATGGCGTGCTTTTTCCGTACCACCCGAAAACCCAAGTTGGTAGCTTTGGTTGAGTCCGGTGCCAAACACCTCGTCGCTCCAATTGGTATAGGAAGTTGCGGCAGGATCAAGGCTGCCTGGAATAATTTCTTCGATCAGGTTGCGGTACGCTTTGGTACTCAATACTTCCACGGGTTTGCGCAGGCGGGAAACACCGGAATAAGCATTGAACCGGATGACGGGGGTGTTTTCTTTGCCGCGTTTGGTGGTTATCAATACAACCCCGTTGGCAGCGCGGGCACCATAAATAGCCGCAGAGGCCGCATCTTTTAATACGCTCAGCGACTCAATATCGCTGGGGTTCAATCCACGAATATCGGTCGTGGGGACACCATCTACTACATACAAGGGCTCGTTGCCAGCCAAAACAGAGGTTGCGCCGCGCACGCGCACGGAAATATCGCCCCCGGGTTTGCCGGAAGGCTGCACCACTTGTACGCCGGCGGCTTTCCCTTGCAAGGCTTCTGCGGCAGAAACCATTGGACGGTTTTTGATGGCCGACTCATCGACCACGACCACCGCACTGGTAAGGTCTTTTTTCTTTTGAGTGCCGTATCCAATTACCACCACGCCTTCGAGGGTGGTAGGGGTTTCATTCAAAACCACCATCAAGGGCTGACCTTCCGTGATGGTTACTTCTTTGGTGTCAAAACCAAGATAGGTAAAAATAAGGGCGCCTGATCGAGCCGAAACGCTAAAATTGCCTTGCAGATCGGTGGTAGCGCCGGTAGTGGCACCTTTTACAAAAACAGAGACACCGGGGAGGCCTGCTCCGCTTGCGTCGGTTACCTTACCGGTGGTTTGCGCCGACACCGTCCAGCAAGTGCAGATTAAAAGCAAAATGGTTATTATTCTGGTCATGTTCTTACGTCAATTTGTGAATGGTGCTTGGGGTAGAAAGGAATGGAAGGGGGTTGACGGCTTGGGAATATTTGCCACAAAACACTGAAAAATAGCATTTTGCAGCAAAAACCCAAACCGCCGAAACCCCCAAATCACCAAATTAAAAAAGTACTAACTTAATTTCTTACCAATACTACCGACCATGCCGCAGAACCGTCTTTTGCAGCAGAAATATCAACAGAAACAACCATCGTTTCTTTGCCGGAAGCTTCTTTGATGTAACTCATTACTTCGTAGCGGTTGGTCGTTGCGCCGCCATTCGGTGGGTTGGCGCTGCTGCCGTTTTCACCACCATAATAACCTTTGTAGAAGCCCAGGAAGGCTGCGCCGGAAGCGCCGTTGGTCAGGGTAATAATCGGGCGATCCGTACCGCTTGCTGGGGTGAATGTGAAGGAGTGGGTGGCAGAACCAAATGCTGCACCATTACCGCTTGCTGCTACCTGTGCATCAGACCAGCAACCGTTTGGTGTGCCCATGTAACCATCATTGCGGGCATCGCCGTTGGTTTTGTACTGGTACACACCGCCTGCGCTGAAAATAAACTCGTCATTGGTGATGCACGACCAGTCGTCGGTGCCGCTGGAAGAACCATCCAAGAAGTTGAGGGGCGTGTTCCACCAGGAGCTGTTGCCAAGGCCTGGACCTACAAAAATAGACAATGCTTCTTTGCGTACTTGCCATGCGCCACCAATCAGGTTGGCTTCGGTCATGGGGCCTGCGCTCAAGGTAAATTCTTGTTCAGCGGTACCTGTTCCAGCGGTGTTGGTCGCGGTCAATTTTACTTTATAAATACCTGGTGCGCCGTATGTGTGGCTTGGAGATTCCTGGCTGGAAGTAGCGCCATCGCCAAAATCCCAGCTGTAGCTGGCAGCATATTTAGAGGTATTGGTAAACGAGATACTCAAGGCATCCACCACCGCAGAGAAGCCAGCGATTGGTTTTGGAGAAGGCTGTGCCGGTTCGTCGGCTGGATTGTCGTAGTGTACCAGGGTAATACGCCAGTAAGCATCATCTGTGCCGCTGGTGTTGTTTTGGAATTTCCACTCAGATTGCAGAATCAGGGTATCCACTACACCATCGGTCATTTTAATCACATCATACGTTACCGAGGTTTGCGGTGTGCTTACTTCTTTGTCCGTACCAATTTTGCAAAGTCCAACGAAAGCGCCGAGGCCAGTAACGGTCAGGGTTTGTTTTGCGCCATTGGTGAGGGTAAACGCGTGGTTACCATCGCCAAAAGCAGAAAGGTCTGTGCCACCCGTGCCAATCAGGTTGGCAGCGCTGGTTGTTTGGCAAAGGTTGTTCACGGTTGCATCAAATACGCCGCCTTCAGCCCAAAAATCGCCTTTTGAATCGTATTTGAAAGAACCGTCGCGGCCGAACGTGAATTCGTCGTTCATAATACAAGGACGCAACGCAATTTCATCGTTGTCGCGGCCCATACCCCACCAAACTTGATCTTTGGTGATCGGGCCTACTTCCAAAGGCCAGCGACCTGGCGCTACAGAGCGTAGGAGTTTCCAGGTTTTGGTCGTTGAACCAACCAATTTGGTCAATTCGCCATTGGGGTCAGCAATACCTACTACTTGTGTAGATACATCGGTGCGACCATCAGACGCTGTAGCCGTCAGTTTCACGGTGTACGTGCCTACACCTGCATAAGTGTGAACCGGATTTACTTCCGTGGAAGCGGTATTGTCGCCAAAATCCCAGGAAACACTGCTATAGTTTTGTGATGCGTTGGTAAAAGTAACCTTTCTGAAATCGGTCGCATCTACCTTGAAGCTAAAGCCGGAGATAATATCCAGCACATCTTCTTTTTTACAAGAAGCAATCAACAACATTGATGCTGCCAATAAGATGGACAGCCGCATGGTTAAATGTTTTTTCATAATTTTTTAATGGTAGCTTGATACAAGCTTGGTGAGGTGAAGAAATCAGGTGTTTGGTATAGGGATCTGCGGCAAAGGTTACTTTTATGTTAAGATTTATACCGCTTTCGTAGTACGGTTAAACTACCACAGTGCCCCGAAAGCACTACTGCATAACTACGGCAGCATTCCGTCTTGCCTTAAAAAATAGTATTAAAAATTGTGTATTTTTGCCCCAACGATTAATTTATGAAGGCAACACCGTATATTTTCAGTATTTTACTTTCATTGGGCATACTACTAGCTGCATCCAAGGGCTACACACAAGGCGTAAACCTTGGGTGCGTGCCCGTTACCAATTTCAGCAAGCAGCAGTACAAAGCGGGTACCCAAATTTGGGACATCGCACAGGGTAAGAACGGCCTGATGTGGTTTGCCAACAACGATGGTTTGCTCGAATACGACGGTGCGCACTGGCGCCGTTACCCGCTCGGAAACGGTACCATCATTCGCTCTGTGGCAGTGGGGACCGATGCGAAAGTATATGTAGGTGGACAAGGCGACTTTGGGTATTTTGGGCCGGATCATCAGGGCGTCCTGCATTACCAGTCTTTGAAAAACAAGCTACCCGATACCGCCCAAAATTTCGGCGATGTATGGGATGTGGTGGTCGTACCGGAAGGCGTGTTTTTTCGTACCGATCAACAGGTGTTTTGGTACCACGCGGATGCTGTTCAATGCTTTTTTCCGCCTGATCATACCTTATCCTTTATGGGGGTGTGGAAACAGCAACTGCTGGTGCAAGACGATCAACATCGCCTGTATGGTTTTTCAAATGGGCAGTTTCAGGCGCTGGCGCAACCTGCCATCTTTAACCACGGCACCATTTCCGGCGTATTCTCCCTGCCTGGTGATACCATGTTGATTACTACGATCAAAGACGGTATTTTTTATGCCACCGCGCAAGGTTTTGTCCCCTGGACCACCCAGGCAGATGCCTTTCTCAAAAATAACCGCATTTACTGCGCGGCGATGCTGCCCGATGGGACCCTTGCGTTGGGAACTTCTTTAAACGGACTGGTTACCCTCGACCGTCAACGCCGCATGGTGCAACATTTGAATAAGAAAAGCGGCCTGCAAAACAATACGATCCTAAGTATATGCGCACTCCCCAAGGGTGGTTTGTGGCTCGGCCTCGACAATGGAATCGATTATGTAGACCTGCAATCGCCGTTTTCAACCATTTATCCGGATGGCGAATTGCAAGGCACGGCTTATACGGTGGAAATTTTTAATGGTAAAATTTACTTTGGAACCAATACGGGGTTGTACGCCAGCGACTGGAAACGTTATTACAGGCCGGATGAAAAGCAGCATTTTAGCCTCGTGCAGCACTCGGAAGGGCAGGTTTGGAGCCTGAACCTGCTGGATGACCAATTGCTGATGGGACACCACGATGGGGCTTTTGACATTAAAGGATTGCAGGCCAACCCGCGTACGCACCTGCAGGGAATCTGGCGGTTTGTTCGGCTAACGCCCGAAATTGCCATTGCGGGACATTACAACGGCTTTGCCAGTTTTAAAAAAACGGGCAATGGCTGGGCGTTCGACCGGCCATTGCTGGGCTTTGGTGAGAGTAGCCGCATCCTTGCCCTCGATCACAACCAAGCACTCTGGATGGCCCATCCTTACCGCGGTATTTACCGGGTAGCAATCGACCCGGCGGTGGGCACCGCCAACGCTGCCTTTTTCGGGGCGCAAGCGGGTTTGCCTTCTGATATGGGCAACCATTTGTTCAAATTGGATCAGAAAATCGTGTACACCGGCGAACGATCCGTTTTCGACTTCGACGAGGCCCAAAACAGGTTTGTGCCCAATCCAGAGTTTAATGCCCTGTTCGGCGCGAAAACACAGGTAAAATACCTCCGTCAGGATGCTGCGGGCAATATTTGGTACGTCACGGATGCCGAAACCGGTATCCTGAAAGTAGACAATGGCCCCCTCGGTAAAAAAGTGCGCAAAATTCCGATTCCTGAGTTGAAAGACAAATTGACCAGTGGCTTTTACCATGTGTTGCCCGTTGATGCCCACAATGTTTTTATCGCAACCGGACAAGGTTTTATTCATTTCGACCCGGCTGCCTACATTGATACCGATACCAGCATGCGGATGCTTTTGCATGCTGTTTTTCTGGAAGGTGACCGGGATAGCTTGCTTTTTGGCGGACATGATGTTTTGCCAGCACAAAACAGTGTGTTGTCGTACCAGGAAAATGCCTTGCGTTTTTCTTTTTCGGCCCCCGATTATCCCGCAAGTGAACTGGTACAATATAGCCATTTGCTCAAAGGCTTAGATAAAAACTGGTCCGACTGGAGCAATCAAACCGAGCTTGCATTCAACCAATTGCGTCCCGGAAAATATACGTTATTGCTCAAGGCCCGCAACCAGCATGGCACCGTGAGCCCTGAAATAGCCTATTCGTTTACCATTTTGCCGCCCTGGTATGCCAATAGTTTTGCGTACTTGTTTTATGGCCTTTTAATGGCCGGATTGATGGTGGGTATTATTTACCGGCAACGCAAGCGGTTCGAACTAGAAAAGCAAAACCTGAAAGACTTGCATTCGCACCGGGAAGCCGAGCATCAACGCTTGGCCCAGCGCTCGGAAGAAGCCATTGTGCAATTGCGCAACGAAAAATTAGAAACGGAGGTGAAATTCAAAACCCGGGAATTAGCCTCGGTTACCATGCATTTGGTGCAGAAAAACGAGATCTTAAATACCATTCGAGAAGGCTTGACCAAATTGCAAAATAAAGCAAGCGTACAACCTGAACTCGAAAAAGACATCCAGCGCATGCTCAAAATGGTAGAACATGACGCAACCATTGACGATGATTGGGAGCACTTTTCACAAAACTTTGATCAGGTGTACAGCGATTTTCTCCGGCGACTCGGCGAACAGTATGCCCACCTGAGCCCCAACGATTTTCGCCTGTGCGCCTACCTGCGTATGAACCTGTCGAGCAAGGAAATCGCCTCCCTCATGAATATTTCGATCCGGGGCGTAGAAGCGAGCCGTTATCGCTTGCGAAAGCGATTAGACCTGGATACGGAAACCAATTTGACCGAGTTTTTGATTCGTTTTTAAGAAATTGACTGCCTTACCGTTTGCTTATAAATGCACCAAACGCGTAGAATAGGCTGCTGGCTTAATCCGCTCCTGGGTATTCGATTTGCCCGGCAAAAACTGCCAGGGCGTTACCTGGTTGGTCCAATCAAAATCATTTTTATCCAAATATTTGCGGCGATACGCCAAAGGGGTACACAACCGATATTTTTTAAACAAGCGGTTGAAGTTGGCTAAATTGGTAAAACCCGATTTGAAACAAATCTGATTGACCGTTTCATCGGTATTTAGTAGTAACTTGCAAGCATGCCCAATGCGCACATCGACCAAAAATTGGGTAAAATTGCGAAAGGCATAATGTTTGAAAAAATGGCTAAACGCAGAGTCGCTCATGTTCACCAAGGCGGCCACATCGCGTATTTTCAATTCCGGCTCGGTAAAATTTTTCAAAATATAATTGTAGGCTACCTGCATGCGGTTATTTTCGGTGGCAGGCGCCTGCGGTGAAAAGCCCTCGCTGGCCAAAAAAGCGGTGTCGACTGATTGCGATAAAAGATCGAGCAATTGCAAAAACTGAATAATGTTGGTAAAACCTTTGTCTTCCGTCAAATCGATCATAATCTGCATGGCCTCGCCAAAGGTTTTGCCCTGAAACCGAATGCCCCGGCTCGAATCGCGCAGCATTTTTCTTATTTTGATAAAACGCTCTTTCTGAAACAACGGGCCGCTAAACAAATCCATCGCAAACTGTATGGTAATCACCCGATAAGGCTGTCCGGCAGCTTGCAAGTGCTCGTCGCCATCCCACTTATGGTATAAATAAGGTCCCAGCAACACCAGGTCATAATTGTTGTACCGGTCGGTTGAGTCGCCCACAATGCGGGTGCCCGACATGCCTGCGATGAGGTTTAGCTCATATTCGGGGTGGTTGTGGATGGGGTAATTAAAACCATTGCACACCGAGTCCAGCACAATGAACACATCGGGTTTTTCGAGGGGGGTAATTTCACGGTAGATATTCATTTCCAGAATTTCATTTTGTTAAACACTTTCTGCACCAATTTTTAAAAACCGGTTCTGCTTTCCCATGAAAAAAACACCCTGAATCGGCTTTGCACACAAAAGTATCACATATTCGCATAATAGTATCAGAACGGTCTTTTAATGTTTGGCACTTTTGTCATAATAAATAAAATAAGGTAACCATGCTTTCAATTTTTGCCAATTATATTATCCGAACTTCACAGGCGGCCACTTTTGCTGTGGCCTTGCTTTGTTTGCTTTGTGGCGCCACCGTGCGTGCGCAGACAGTTCCAGTAACCGGCACCGTGTTGGGGGCCGAAGATCAGCAGGCCCTCATTGGGGTAAGTGTTTTTGAACGCGGAACGACCAATGGCGCAATGACCGATTTGAATGGTAAATTCAAAATAGAGGTAGGTTCGGCGAATGCAATTTTGATATTTCGGTACACAGGTTTTACCGAGTTGGAAATGGAACTCAATGGCCGCACCAACCTCGATGTTTTACTCTACACTGCCGCAAACCAACTGCAAGATGTGGTGGTAACAGGTTACCGCAAGGAAATTCGCAGCAACATCGCGTCGGCCATTGCCACCGTAAAATCGAAGGATATTGAAAAACTAGTCATTGTCGGCATCGATCAGGCCCTGCAAGGCCAGGCACCCGGGGTACAAGTGACCCAGGTAACCGGCTCACCCGGCGATGATATTGCGGTGCGGATTCGGGGGGCGGGCACCCTGGGCAACAACAGTCCGCTGTTTGTCATTGACGGGGTACCTACCACCGGCAATATCAATATGTTCTCGCCCGCCGATATCGAATCGATTGAAGTGCTGAAAGACGGGGCCGCAGCGGCCATTTACGGTTCGCGCGCTGCCAACGGGGTTATCCTGATTACCACCAAACGGGGCAAATCGGGTAAACCGTCTTTTGCCTTTGAAGCCTACACTGGGGTGCAAAATGCCTTCAAACTGCCCAAGTTGCTCAATGCGCAGGAATACCTTACCATCCGCAATGAGGCCATTACCAATGCCAATACCCAGCGCAATGTAGCCAACCAACTGCCTACTTATGATCCGGCCATCCTCGATACCCTGCCCGATGTCAACTGGCTCGACGAGGTGTTCAATCCGGCCAGCATCCAGCATTACAACCTGTCGGCCATGGGCGGCGGGGAGTTTAGCAACTATTACATTTCGGGCGAATACCACAAACAAGACGGTATTTTTAAAGGACAGGGTTTCGACAAATACCAAGTGCGCTTTAATGGCGAAGTAGGCAACAAACGCGTCAAAATAGGACAGAATTTGTCTTTTTCGCACACTGACCGCAAGATAATTGGCGCTTCCGGCGACGGTTATGGACCGGGCAATGAATTAAGCGGCGTACGTTATGCCCTGATAGCCTCCCCCGTTTTCAGCCCCACCAACAGCAATGGCGATCCCGTAAAAGTGTCGTCCGAACTCGGCGATGCCAATTTGTACGGCGACGGCAATCCCAATCCGCTGGTATTTATCAACAACACCGACTGGCATATTCGGCGCTACCGGGTATTTGGAAATGTTTTTGCCGAATTACAATTGTTCAAAGGTTTGAAAATCAGAAGCACCCTGGGTGGCGATTTTCAATTTGAAAATGAAAAGAAATTTAAAGAAATTCTTTCTCCCGCGATTTATTCACCTACTTCGCTCACAGAGGGCCGCATTTTTAACCAAACCCTTACCTGGAACAACACGGCCGATTATCAACGTGATTTTGGCGAACACCATATTTCGGCATTGCTGGGTATGGAGGCCATCCAGAACCATACCGATTACTTAGGCGCTTCGGCCAACAATTTCCGCAGCACGGATCCTTTGTTTCGGTACATTGATGCCAGCACGCCGATAGATATTAAAAACATCAGCGCATCCGGCATTGCGACCGAATTTGCCCTGCTTTCCTTTTTTGCACAAGCGGGCTACACGTACAGCAACCGTTATGTGGTGAGTGCAACGGTCCGTCGGGACGGCTCTTCCCGGTTTGGTCCAAACAACCGATGGGGTACCTTCCCTTCCGTTTCGGCAGCCTGGAATATTTCGAATGAAGCCTTTTTCCAGCCCGTGCGTTTCATGTCTAGCCTGAAATTACGCGGCAGTTGGGGACAGTTGGGCAACCAGGAAATTGGCAACTATCCGTATAGTTCGCTGGTGCAAACAGGTAGTTATGTGTATGCCTTTGGCGATCAAATTGTTACAGGTGCTAAAATCATAGAAACGGGCAACAGCAATATCCGCTGGGAAACCAGTACCCAGATCAACGCCGGCCTGGACATGAGTTTTTGGAAAGATCGCCTGTCCGTCACCCTTGATCTTTACCGCAAACGCACCGAAGACATCCTTGTACGCGTGCCCATTCCGCAGGCGGGCGGTGCTACCCGTGCCCCGTTTGTGAATGCTGCTACCGTCGAAAACAAAGGCATCGAACTCGGCCTGATTTACAAAAACCGCATCGGTGATTTTAATTACAACATCGGCGGTAATATTACGACCATCCAAAACAAAGTACTTTCCTTGGCCAACAGCGAACCTATTTTGGGCGGCTTTGGACTTTCGGATGGCGCGCTCACCAAAACAGAGCCTGGTTACCCGGTCGGATCGTTCTTTCTGTATGAAATGGAAGGCATTTTCCAAAATCAGGCCGAAATTGATGCCAGTCCATTTCAAACCCAGTACACCCAGCCAGGTGATGTCAAATTTGCCGATTTGAATGGCGACAACAAAATTGACGACAAAGACCGAAAGCATATAGGTAGTCCATTCCCTAAATTCTCTTACGGACTTACCCTTAATTGCACCTGGAAAAACTTCGATTTTTCGACCCTGCTGCAAGGTGTACAAGGCAATGATGTCTATTTCCTGTATGGCAATTTTGCTTACGAAACCCAATTGCGCGGGTTCAATTCCTACCAGGAAATTCTCAACCGCTGGACGCCTACCAACACCAATACGAACATCCCGAAAGTAAGTGTCGACGACCGCAATGGCAACCGCAGGCCCTCTACCCGATTTTTGGAAAAAGGGTCTTACCTGCGGGTGCGCAATATTTCCATCGGCTACAACCTGAAAGACTGGTTGAAATGGAAAGGCATCGGCGGCTTGCGCGTGTATGTAACGGCGCAAAACGCGTTCACTTTCACCAAATACAGCGGTTTGGACCCCGAAATACAGGCCAATGCCAATGATACCCGCGGCTTGGGACTTTCTTCCGATCTGGCGGTGGGCATCGATTGGGGTACCGTGCCATCCCCGCGTACGTTCATCGGCGGTTTCAAAATTGAATTTTAAAAAAAATACTACCCGCACACACGAAGGTTCAATGATTATAGTCAACGCAAAGTAGTTAGGAAAACAGTTGGCTTCTAATCCATTGAAAATCAATTTTATCCATCCATCCTTCAAATCCATTTAAATCTGGGTTTAGCCATATGCGCACAACACTTTTTTTACTTGTTTTTCTGAGTTTTACGGCTTGCCAGGGTATCCTGGATAAAGACCCGATCGCCATTTTGGATGCCGGTTCTTATTTTCAAACCGAAGCCGATGCCATTCAGGCCCTTAATGCGGCGTACCAACCCTTGGTATTCAGCAACGAAAACAACAACTATTACTGGGCTTTTGGGGTGGTTACCGCCGATGAAGCCATTACTGGCGGCGATGGTTCTCGGCCCGGCATCACCGAAATGGATGCCCTCACGTACACGCCGCGTACCGAAGAGTTCAATACTTTTTGGAAATTGCAATACACCGGCATTACCCAATGCAACCTGGTATTGGACAATATAGATGCCATTGAAATCAACGAAACCCGCCGCAACCAACTCCGCGGCGAGGCGCTGTTTTTGCGGTCCTACTACTACTTTTTGCTGGCTCAGGTGTACGGCGATGTGCCTTTGCTCATCAAGGTGACACCTCCCGACGAATTGAAGGTGCCTAAAACACCAAAGGCATCTGTTTTAGCCCAGGTGGAGGCCGATGCGGCCCGCGCAGCCGATTTATTGCCCGCCACAGTTCCTGCCTCAGAAGCCGGACGTGCTACCAAAGGCGCCGCACTCGCTTTAGCCGCCAAAGCCTATTTGTATGATAAAAACTGGGAAAAAACGGTAGAATTTGTGGGTAAAGTAAAGGCCCTCAATGTGTACAGCCTGATGCCCGATTACGAAGACAATTTTCGCAAAACCACCCAAAACAACGCAGAATCCGTATGGGAAATACAGCACACCAACTTGCAATTAGGCGTTGGCAATTTCCTGAACCAGTGGTGGGCCTCTAAGAAATTTGAAGGATACGGATTTGCCGAAGCCACCGAAGCATTTGTGCAGGCTTTTGAAACGGGCGATCCGCGCCGCAAGTTTACCGTTGCCCTCAACAATGAAGATTATTTTGGCGTGGTGTACAAAAACTCGTTTTCAACTACCAAATACGGCGTGCGTAAATACCTCCAACCTAAAGCAGAGGTGACGCAAAAAGCCGATGGCGATATCAATTACACCGCAATCCGCTATGCCGAAGTACTGCTTTGGGAGGCGGAAGCACTTACAGAACTTAACCGGGTGCAGGATGCCCAGGCGCCACTCGAACAAGTGCGCGCCAGGGCCCGCGCCCAGGCCAGCGACCCGCTTACGGCTTTACCGACCATTACCACCACCGACCAGGCGACCATGCGCACGGCAATCCGCCACGAACGCCAGGTAGAACTCGGTTTTGAAATGCACCGCTTTTTTGACCTGGTACGCTGGGGTATTGCAGCCCAGACTTTACCGGGTTTCCAAACAGGCAAACACGAGGTTTTTCCGATCCCACAAACAGAAATTGACTTGAATTCGGCTTTAATGCAAAACAACGGATACTAAGAAAACGGCCTAAAATCCTGTATTTCCGTTTCATCTTTTAAAACAAGTTTTATGATGCATTTTCTCCGCAACATGTTCGGAGCAACGATTGCTTTGCTTTTATCTGCAGCCGGGCTGTTGGGACAAACCGGTCAAGTCGCTATTCCCCGCATTGATCAAATGCCCAATCAACCCGCACCGTTTAATGTGCGCGACTGGCGACAGGTGGCCTTGCAATACGACTCTTTTGTATATAATGTGCAAAAAACAGGGCAATACCTGCCTTTGAGTTTTCTGGGCAACGGCGGCGTGAATTACCCGCAAAATCCTACTTTCCGATTACATACTTACGTGGGCACCAATTCGCCTTTTGGCAATGAAGCAATCAATGTACTGCCATCGCTGGTAAGTGCATCGCTGGTGGGCGCCGACAAAACCAATCAATACGGACAAAACTGGCTGCTCATGAGCCAGGATTTTTTCAATAAAGCCAATGGGCAAAATATTTACCTCAACAATGCAGGCGGCGGCAGTGGCAGTGATTGGTGGTACGATGTAATGCCCAATCTGTTTTTTTACCAATTGCATGATTTGTACCCCACGCCGGGCTTTGGCGATGCGGATGCCCAATTTACCACCATTGCCGATCGCTTTTTGGAGTCCGTAAAGGTATTGGGCGGCAAAGAAACACCCTGGACGCCTGCCAACATGAATTACCGGGCTTACAATTTTCTCACCCAGGAGCCCAATCCAAATGGCGTAAAAGAACCCGAAGCAGCGGGCGCCTATGCCTGGATACTATACCATGCCTGGAAAAAAACCGGCAAACCCGCCTACCGAAAGGGCGCTGAATGGGCCATCGAATTCCTCAACAACTGGACCAGCAACCCCTCGTACGAGTTGCAATTACCATACGGAACCTACGCGGCAGCCAAAATGAATGCCGAACTCGGCACCAACTACGATGTTGAAAAAATGGTCAATTGGTCGTTCAACCGCGGTGCTTTGCGTGGCTGGGGCACCATTGTAGGTACCTGGGGCGGCTTTGACGTATCCGGATTGGTTGGAGAAGCCAATGATGCCGGCAATGATTATGCCTTTCAACTCAATGGGGTGCAACAAGCCGCAGCGCTCACGCCCATGGTGCGGTACGACAAACGTTTCGCCCGCGCAATCGGCAAATGGGTGCTCAATTTGGCCAATGCTACCCGCTTGTTCTATCCCGGTTTTTTGCCCAACAACCAGCAGGATGCTGCTGCCTGGTCGAATACCAACGACCCACAACGGGTAATGGGCTATGAAGCCATGAAGCAAAAATACCAAAACCTTTCGCCCTTTTCGACAGGCGATGCGCTCGGCGGCGGTTGGGCGGCCACCAATTTAGCCTTGTACGGCACCTCCTCGATCGGGTACCTGGGCTGTTTGTTGCAAAAAACCAATGTGGATAAAATTCTGCAATTGGACCTGCTCAAAACCGATTTTTACAACGATGCAGCCTATCCTACCTTTTTATATTACAATCCTTATCCCACGCTACAAACCATTCAACTTGATGCGGGAAATACCCCGGTAGATGTGTATGAGGCTTTAAGTGAAACCTTTGTCTTGCAAAATGTGTCAGGATTGGTGAATGTGACGATTCCCGCCAACCAGGCCATCATGATTACGCTGACGCCTCCCGCAGGCGTCAAAACGTACCGCCGCAACCAATTGTTAATCAATGGCGTGGTGGTCGATTATGCCCAGCACGCCCAGCCTTACAACCGCACTCCCCGCGTCAAAGGCTTGGGCGCTGCTCAAAATCCACTCCCCATCAACACCCAAACTGCGGTTTTTGCAACCGTAGATGATGCCGATTCGGGCACGCTCAATTACCAATGGAGCAGCAATCTGGGGACCATTTCGGGCACCGGCGCACAAGTCACCTTCAACGCCCCTGCCAGTACAGGCGACGTTACCTTGCAACTGATCGTCAGCGACCCGGAAGGCAACAGCGATACCGCGCAATTGATCCTCACCGTCGTGGAGAAAATCAATATCGCCCCGCAAATTCAGGACATTCAAACCAGTTCGATCTATACCACCCCCGGCAGCGTGGTGCAACTCCAATGCCTCGCCTCAGATGCCAACAATGACCCGTTGGTATATTCCTGGACGGCCGTGGGCGGCAACATCAGTGGAACAGGCAGCATGGTAAACTGGACCGCTCCCGCTACAGAAGGTATTTTTCAGGTAAATGTAAAAGTTGCCGACGATCAGGGCCTTTTTGCCGAACGCAACATCAAGTTGCTGGTAAAAAACTTTACCGCCACACCAGCAACCCTCATTGCGCATTACCCTTTTACCGGCAATGCCAACGACGTGAGCGGCAACCAACTGAATGGCCAGGCAAACGGGGCTTTGTTGGTGCCCGATCAAAATGGTGTTCCGCAAAGTGCTTATTATTTCAACGGCGGGGCCCAGCATATTGCCGTTGTCAACCAGCCTGTCCTCAATTTTCAGGATGCAATCACGGTGAGCTGCTGGTTTAAAGCCAATGCCCTGCCCGAAAAAGAATCCTTTTTATTGTCGCACGGTAGTTGGCAAAACCGCTGGAAAATATCCATCACCCCCGATAAATACCTGCGCTGGACGGTCAATACCCTGAACACGGTGGCCGATCTGGATGCAGATATCGCGTTGAAAATCGACAGTTTTTACCAGGTGGCTGTCACGTATGATGGCGCTTTGATGGCCATTTACCTCAATGGTCAGTTGCGCACCTTTAAGGCGCTGACTGGAAAAATCCGCACCACCACCGTTGCCTTTTTAATGGGACAAATACTACCCGGTACCACCGATTATAATTTCAAAGGCGTAGTGGATGCCGTGAAAATATTCGATGCTGCCCTGCCGCCGAATGCCGTACAAGCCCTTTATCAACAAGGCGTTACGGCGCTCCACCAGCCACAACAAGCCGATTTGGGCGCGCTACAACTGCAGCCCAACCCGGTCACCGAAAGCCAATCGAACCTGCAAATTCATTTTCCCGAACAACTCGCACCCGACGCACGCGTACAGGTGTGCGATGCACGCGGGCGCACGGTAGCCGAACAGCAACGGGACGGAAAAGCATGGGTAGAAATAAATTTAAAAGATTGTCCATCAGGTACTTATACGGTTTTTTGTTATGCCGGGAGCACCTGTTTGACGGCCCGCTTTATTAAAATTTGAACAATGACTTTTGTTAACAATTAAATTCAATCTGAACATGAAACAGACATTTAACCTGTTATGTTTGCTCGCCGTTTGGCTCTTTTCTGCCTCGGTGTTGAATGCGCAAACCCCGGTTGCGTATTATACTTTTTCGGGAAATGCAAAAGACCTATCTTCTTTTGGAAACAATGCCTCCGTAAACGGCGCAACCCTGACGCAAGACCGTTTCGGTTGGTCGAACAGCGCTTTGTTTTTTGATGGGGTGCAAGCAGGTGTACGCGCCAACAACGCAGCCCAACTCAGCAGCCCGCTCGCGACGGTTAGTTTCTGGATCAATGTAAAATCGTTTCCGGCACAAGGTGAAGCGTATTTGATTTCAAATGGCGGCTGGCAAGAGCGTTTTAAAGTCTCTATGCCGAACCACGGCAAACCCGTGTTTACCACCAATGCCAGCAGCGGCATTTCGGATATGGATTCTGGCACACCCTTGACACTCAATAC
>Ga0247835_1000847_pt1 | contig 41019 bp, 41 predicted proteins | sample LaCtaG_3_FD_189912 | JGI IMG/M metagenome (GOLD analysis project Ga0247835, IMG submission 189912) | Freshwater microbial communities from meromictic Lake La Cruz, Castile-La Mancha, Spain - LaCruzMarch2015_13.5m | ecosystem: Environmental > Aquatic > Freshwater > Lake | place: Spain: Castile-La...
CCCTGCCGCGAAAGTCCGATCTCGCGGCCATCACTCAGGATCAGCTCGACCGCCTCGTCGCCGCCTACAACGACACCCCCAGAAAATGCCTTGCCTTCCGAACCCCCACCGAGGTCTTCTCAGACATTCATCAACCGTGCTGCACTTCAACCGTGACTCCACCTCCCTGCTTCGCAGGAATGACACGTTGTGGAACGACCTTCCGACCGGCCTATGGCACAGGCGCGGTCTACTGCAACGAGCGCATCAGGTTGTATTCGCCATGCCGGATGCGTTCCGGCAGGCTGGCGATCAGCTCGGCGGTGAGGTTCTCGCCGTGATGCTCCACCATCGAGGTGATTGCGGCAAACAGCGACGCATGGGCGAGCGCCAGCGAGGCGACGCCGTCATCCTCGGCCTCGTTCCAGGCTTCCGCCACATATTCGAGCGCCACCTGGCGCTCCTCGCGTTCTTCGGTGGCGATGGCGTCGAATCCTGAAACGGTCATGAGAGTCTTGCTGAGCTTCATGCGAACCGGGTTAGCACGCGAGGCGAGTCGCTGCTCCCGAGTCGTCGCCAAAAGGTTAACGAGGGGTCGGCAATTATCCTTAACCGCGAAACCGGCGGTTCATTCTGCGTAGCGGGTGTGTATATCGCGGGCGGTTTTCTCGGCCTCGACCAGCAGGCGGGTCATCGCCTGGTCGGCCGATACCGTGCAGACCCGGTACAGTCGGGAATAGGCCGCAAAGCCCGCATTGAAGGCGCCGGCCAGCCGCTGCTTGCGGTCCTCGTCCGGCTGGTCGAGCACGATCAGGTCACCCATCTCGGCCCGCCAGTCGGCCCCACCCTCCGGCCGGCACAGCGGCTGCAGGAAATACAGGCTGCCCATGATCTCGCTCAGCCGCTCCATCTCTTCCTGGTACGGCGGATCGACGGCGAGGGCAGGGGCGGCCAGGAGGCCGAAAAGGGTCGCAGCGAGAAGCGGAGCAATGCGCATGCCGCCTTGTTACGCGAGCCACGCCGCCGTCTCAACTGCGATCGAACAGCCCGAACGCCTGCCCGAGCACCTCCGACAGGTGCGGCGTGGTGCTCAGCCTAGCCTCCTCGCCCCGCCGAACCCATTGCCATGCGGCTATCTCGTCGTTGGGCGCGATGTCGCCGTCGAACACTTCGGTACCGAACACCTGCAGGCGGAAGCGGCTCTCGCCCAGCACCAGCCTCGCGACCGGTCGCAGCGCGGCGACCCGCAGTCCCAGTTCCTCCCGCAATTCCCGCGCCGCGCAGTCCTCCGCCGTCTCGCCGGGCTCGAGCCGGCCGCCGGGCAGGCTCCACGCCCCTTCCCACGGCGCCCTGGCGCGCTGGATCAGCAGCACCTGCCCGGCTCGCAACAGGGCGACACTCGCGGCGTTGGGCGGCAGATCGAATTGATGGACCATGGCGAACCCTCGCCGTTTGCCTCCCCGCCCGCAAGCGCCTAACTATTCATGCCGAAGGAGCCAACAGCATGTGCGGACGCTACGCCTCGACCCTGCCGCCCGAGATGATGACCGAGCTCTTCCACCTGCTCAACCAGATCGACTATCCGCCGCGCTACAATATCAGCCCCACCGAGCCGATCCCGGTGATCTGGGAGCAGATGGGGCGTCGCACCATCCAGCTGGTGCGCTGGGGCTTCATCCCCAACTGGGTCAAGGATCCGCGCGAGTTCACGCTGCTGATCAACGCCCGCGCCGAAACCATGCGCGAAAAGCCGAGCTTCCGCGACGCCGCGCGCAACGGCCGCTGCATCGTGCCGGCCACCGGCTACTACGAGTGGATGAAGGGGCCCGATGGCAGCCGCCGGCCCTACTACATCACCATGCAGGACGATTCCCCGATTTCCTTCGCCGGGCTCTACTCGCAATGGGCCGGCCCGAACGGCGAGGAGATGGACACCGCCTGCATCGTCACCGTCGAGCCCAACCTCGAGATCAGCTCGATCTACGACCGCATGCCGGCCATCCTGACGACCCCTCGGCAGATCGACGACTGGCTGAACACCGCCGCGATCGAGCCGCGCGACGCCGCGCAACTCACCATGCCGCTCCCACCCGGCGCCCTGAAGTACCACCCCGTCGGAAAGGCCATAGGCCGCGCCGACAGCGAGGGCGAGGAGCTGATCCGCCCCTTGACCCCGGACGAGCTCGCCGCCGAACCCGAGCCCAGGCCGAAGCGCAAGAAGGCTGCCAGCGGCGGCGGTGAGCAGTTCGACCTGTTCTAGAAAATCCCGAACGCCCCCAGCGCGTCGCCGATCGCCTCTTCCTCGTAGCCGAGGTGGCTGAGCAGCACGCGCTCCAGAGCCCTGTAGACCGTTACCGCATCGTCGAATCGCGACTGCCCCGGTTCGTCGGCCAGCGCCGTCAGCGCATCGATCAGCCGCAGCAGCAATTCATGCACCACCACGTGCTCGGCCCGCAGCCGGTCGGCGATGGCCCGAAACGCCTCGCCCTGCGCTGCAATCGCCGGAAACACCGCTTCGTCCTCGATCGAGTGATGCACATGGACGATCTGGCAATGCTGGCCGCACAGGTTGCCGAAGCGGCGGTAGTTGGCGACCATTGCCAGACCCGTGGCCTCGGCGGCCGCCGCTTCAGCCGAAACCTGACCCTTGGCCGCACGCTCGATCAGCACCGCGAGCGTCTTCATGTTGCCGCGCAGGTGGTCGTGCACCTCCTTGAGGTGCTCGCCGGGTGCGCGCTGCGCCGGCGTCAGGTTCGGGATGCGGATCGGGGCCGGCCGCGTGGCGTCGTCGAGAAACTGGATGTCGAGAAGCATGCCGGCGGACATGGGCCGCGCGGGCAAAACCGTCAAGACGCCACAAATAGGTGACTATTCCGGGCCTTGTCCCAGCATCTTGCCCGGGTTGAGGATCCCGTTGGGATCGAGCGCCAGCTTGATCGCCCGCATCATCTCGAGCGCCACCGGGTCCTTCACCTGTTTGAGCAGCTCTGTCTTGAGCTGCCCGATGCCGTGCTCGGCCGAGACCGAGCCATGCAGCCTCTGCACGACCTCGTAGATCGCCGCATTGGCGTCCTTCTCGCGCGCCATGAAGGCCTTGGGGTCGGCCCCCTCCGGCTGGGTGAAGTTGAAATGGATATTGCCGTCGCCCATGTGACCGAATGGGCAGGCGCGCACCCCGGGAATGGCCCTCTCCACCGCCGCCGTGCCTTCCGCCAGCAGCGCCGGCACCGCGCCGATCGGGACCGAAACGTCGTGCTTTATCGAGGCGCCTTCCTTCGATTGCACGTCGCTCATCTGCTCGCGCGCCGCCCACATGGCGACCCGCTCGGCCTCCGACTCCGCCACCACCGCATCCGGCACCAGCCCTGAACCGAGTGCTTCCTCCAGCGCGGCCTGCAACGTGCCCGGCGTTCCACCCTTCGGCCGGCTGACTTCGGCCAGCACATACCACGGCGACAGGCTGGCGCTCGGGTCGCGGGCCAGCATGGCGTGCTTGAGCTGCAGGTCGATGCCGAAGCGGTTGATCAGCTCGAACGCCGTCAGCTGCGTGCCGACCCGTCCGCGCAGCAGCCCGAACAGTTCGAGCGCCACCGCGGGGCTCGGGACATTCACCAGCGCCGTCTCCTGCGCCTCGGGGATGGGGAACAGCTTCAGCGTCGCCGCCGTGATGAACCCAAGCGTCCCCTCCGACCCCACCAGCAGGTCCCTGAGGTCATAGCCGGTATTGTCTTTTCTGAGCGAGTTCAGCCCATTGTACAGCCGCCCGTCGGCCAGCACCGCCTCGACGCCCAGCGTCAGTTCGCGCGCATTGCCATAGGCCAGCACCTGCACGCCCCCGGCATTCGAGCTCAGCACGCCGCCGATCCGCGCCGACCCCTGCGAGGCGAGCCACAGCGGAAACAGCGCGCCCGCGGCCTCGGCCACCTTGTGCGCCTCCTCGAGGATCACCCCCGCCTCGAGCGTCATATGCCCCGCCGCGGCGTTCACCTCCCGCACCGTGTCGAGCCGCCGCAGCGAGACGATCACCTCGCGCCCGGTCAAAGGCACCTGCGCCCCGACCAGCCCGGTATTGCCGCCCTGCGGAATGAGCCCGACACGGTGTTCGTTGGCCCAGCGGCAGATCGCCTGCAGCTCGGGCAGGCTGCCCGGCAGGGCCACCGCCACCGCAGGCACCTTGAAGCGCTTGCGCGGCTCGTTGAGGTACTGGCCCATGTCGGTCGCATCGGCCACCACGCCTGCTTCACCGACGATGGCGCGCAGGGCTGCGAAGATATCTGAATTGCTGAGGCTCATCGGTTTCTTCCTGCCGGAGGCGGGCCGGCACCATAAAGCCGCAACTTGCCCGATTTCCAGCCCTGTGCCACAAGCCAACCAACAGATTTACCCGATACGGAGAAGAACAATGGCGAACGGGCTGATGGCCGGCAAGAAGGGCCTCATCATGGGCGTTCTGAACAAGAACTCCATCGCCTGGGGCATCGCCAAGGCTCTCGCCGACCAGGGCGCCGAGATCGCGCTGTCCTACCAGGGCGAGTCGATCAAGAAGCGCGTCGAGCCGCTCGCCGCCGAAATCGGCGTCACCACGCTCATCGATTGCGACGTCACCAACGATGCCGCCATGGACGAGACGTTCCGCGCCCTGAAGGAGAAGTGGGGGACGATGGATTTCCTCGTCCACGCCATCGCCTTCTCCAAGAAGGATGAGCTCGAGGGCCGCTACATCAATACCAGCGCCGAGAACTTCGCGCTGACCATGAACATTTCGGTCTACTCGTTCACCGCCGTCGCCAAGCGCGCCGAGGCGATGCTGAACCCGGGCGGCTCGCTGCTGACGCTGACCTACTACGGCGCCGAAAAATACGTGCCGAACTACAACGTCATGGGCGTTGCCAAGGCCGCGCTCGAAGCCTCGGTGCGCTATCTCGCGCACGACCTCGGCCCGCAGGGCATCCGCGTCAACGCCATCTCGGCCGGCGCCATCAAGACGCTGGCGGCCTCCGGCATTTCCGGCCTCCGCACCATGCTGCACTTCCAGGAAAAGGCGTCGCCGCTCAAGCGCAACGTCACCCAGGATGAAGTCGGCACGGCTGCGCTCTACCTGCTGAGCGACCTTGCCTCCGGCGTCACCGGCCAGGTCCAGTATGTCGATTGCGGCTTCAACATCATCGGCATGCATGTCGACGACGAGCCCGCCGCCACCGCCTGATCCCATCACGGGCCGCTCCATGGGGCGGCCCTTTTTTCTGTCGGGTACGAAAGATGTCCATCGCCTGGCCTGAACTCTACTTCGTCCGCCACGGCCAGACCGACTGGAACGCCGAGGGGCGCTACCAGGGGAGCAAGGATATTCCCCTCAACGCCATCGGCCGCGCCCAGGCCGACCTCAACGGCAAGCTGCTGCGACAGCTACTGGAACGTGACGCTCGCTCGCCCGCCGAGTTCACCTGGCACGTCTCGCCGCTCGGACGCACCATGGAGACCATGGCCCGCATCCGCGCCGCCTTCGATGCCGAGCTACCCGAAGCGAGGCCCGACAGCCGCCTCGTCGAAGTCTCGTTCGGCATCTACGAAGGCCGTCTTCATTCCGAACTGGCCGCCGGGGAGATGGCAATTGCGGGCGAGCGCGACGCCACGTTCTGGGACTTCCGTCCGCCGCAGGGTGAGAGCTACGAGGATGTCGCCAACCGCGTCCGCAGCTTCGCCGCAACGCTCGATGGCCCGGCCATCATCGTCGCCCATGGCGGCATCCTGCGCATCCTGCGCCGCCTGATCGAGGATTTCCCGGCCGATCGCGCCGTGAATTGGTTCCCGCCGCAAGACTGCGTGGTGCATTTCATCGAAGGCCGCAGCGTCGTCTATCCGGCCGGACAGAGCTGGGACGACTGATCGCCGCCGGCTACTCTGCCGCCACCGGCAGTTTTGTCCCGCGGTTGAGCGCCACCAGCATCCGCCTCACCTCGGCCTCGGTCTCACGGGCAATCTTCTTGCGGTCCGTCCCGGCCAGCAACGGGCGTGGCTCGCCAAAGGCGAGAACCACCTCGCGGGTGCCGCCGGTCAGGATCTCGCGGATGTTCTGCTTCACCGATTTCGACTTGATCCAGGCGATGAACGAGCGGTCCGTCCGCCCAACCGGCAGGCCCTGCAACTTCGTGTAGGCGATGGTTAGCGGCTGGATCATCACCCCGCTGGCGCCAGCGTCTTCCATGGCGTGCTGCGCCGCGCCGATCAGCGCCGAACGGAACGGCAGCACATGCGTGCCGATGTCGGACTGACCTTCGGCGAACAGCAGCACCGCCCCACCCGAAGCCATGCGCTGCCCCATCTCCTGGCTCACCCGCTTGGCATCGCTGCGCTTCTTGCGGTCGACAAACAACGTCCGCATCAGCGAGGCCATGAAGCCGACGAAGAACCACTTCTCGATCTCGGACTTCGCCACAAACGTCACATCGGCCTTGGAGCCGATGGCAACGATGTCGGTCCACGACACGTGGTTGGAAACGATCAGCGTCGGCCGGTCGGTGGACGGCGTGCCGATCACTTTGACCTTCATCCCGAGGAACGTGCAGCCGAACCAGTGAAACCACCGCGGAATCTGGTTGTTGAACCACGGGCTGCGCGAGATCAGGAACTGGATCGGCACGAACACGATCATGAACGGCAGGTAGCAGAAAATGAAGAACAGGCTACGCAGCACCATGTCTACTTGTCCTCGGTCTTGAGCGGCACGGCGTAAAGTTCGAGCCGGTGGTCGACCAGGCGATAGCCGAGCCGCTTGGCAATGACCTCCTGGATGGCTTCGATTTCCTCGTTGCGGAACTCGATCACCTTGCCCGAGCGGATGTCGATCAGGTGGTCGTGGTGTTCGTCGGGGATCAGCTCAAAGCGGGCGCGGCCATCCTTGAAGTCGTGCTTGGTGACGAGCCCGGCCTCCTCGAACAGGTTCACCGTGCGGTACACCGTCGAGAGCGAGATGCGCTGGTCGATGGCGGCGGCGCGCCGATAGAGCTCCTCGACATCGGGGTGGTCGGGCGACTGCTCGATCACCTGCGCGATGGTCCGGCGCTGGTCGGTCATCCGCATGCCCTTGTGGGCGCACTGCTCTTCGAGCGTCAGGGGTTTCGTCATCGGGTGGCCCCCGGGAAAATCGTCCTTCGGGTTAGCCAAGATCACGGGCCATGACAATAGCGGTGGCCGGCGTGCCATCCGGCCGCGGGTAATAGCCCTTGCGCTCGGCGATCTTGGCAAAGCCCAGTCCCGTATAGAGTTTCAGCGCCGCCGCGTTGTCAGTCGCCACCTCGAGGAACAGCTTGTTCGCTGGGCTCATCAGCAGGTCGTCGAACACCGCGCGCATCAGCGCCAGGCCGACGCCCTTGCCGCGCCACTTCTTGTCGACGGCGATGGTGATGAGTTCCGCCTCGTCTCCGCCGTGCCGGATCATCGCAAACCCGGCAATCCGCCGCTTCGCATCGCATGCCACATAGACCGGCGTCCCCTCGGAGGTGATGTAGGCGGCAAAATCCTCGCGCGGCCAGCCGCGGTAAAAGCCCTGCGCGTGCAGCTTGGCGATCGCGTCGGCGTCCTGCGACTGAGCTGGTTCGATATGGAGGCCGGCCGGCGCCATCCAGATGTTCATGCCGAAACCCTCGCGACGCGGAACTTCTCCTGCGGCTTGGCGTCTGCATCGCGGATGTAGCTGGCCTCAGGCGGGTAGGCCGCGGGGGCGAGCGTCGCAGCGAGCCGCGCCATCGCCGCGATATCGACATAGGGCGTGGTCAGCACTTCGGCCCCAGACGGAACGCGCGCCCGCGCCTCTGCCATCGGCAGCAACAGCGCCTCCGATGCCGGGATCGCCGGTCCCGAGAACGCCTGGAAATACGCCTCGTCCCGGCGTGCATCGAGCAGCACCGCTGCATGCGCGCAGGTGACCGGCAGCGACAGCGCCAGCAGGCTCGGCACGCCAACCACCGGAATTCCCAGTGCCAGTCCCAGCCCCCGCGCCGCCGACAAACCGATCCTCAGCCCGGTGAATGAGCCAGGCCCGGTCGTCACGGCAATCCGGACCAGATCCTTGTAGGTCAACCCGCTGCGGCCGAGCAGTTCATCGATCGCCGGAAAGATTCGCTCCGCCTGCCCCTGCGGCATGTCCTCGACAATGGTGTCGGCATGCTCGCCGCGCAGCAGCGCCAGTTGCAGGCGCGGCGCGGCGGTGTCGATGGCAAGGAGCGGAGTCGTCATTGCCAACAGATAGGCGGACACCACCGGGCCAGCAAGCGCCGAGTGGCCCCGGGCTAGAGCTGCGCTTCGGCCGGGGCGAGGTAAAGCCCAAGTTCCACACCCTCGGCATTGATCGCGCGGCGCTCGCCATCCGCCTCCCGCCACTCCGCCACCGCGCCCGACTTGAGGTGCAGGTGGAAGTCGCCACGCATGATGTTGATGAACCCCATCGCCGGTTTCACCGTCTCGACGATGCCGCGGAAAGCCTGCCGAAAGCCCGGCTGTCTGAAACCCACGACCACCGGCGTTGCCGCGTCGCGCACCGCTTCGAGCGTCACGAGGCCGGGATCGGTCGGCGCAGGCTCGATCCGCTCTGTCGGGCTGGCGTCCGGCTTGGGGTCGAGCGCCTCACCGGGGCCGAAGGCCGCGATGGCATTGTCGAACGGCTCGAGCCCATCGAAGCCGACAATGCCGCAGATATACGAGCCGTCGGCACGATGCAGGTCGATGCGCGGATAGGCCTGGTCCCGCATCACGCTGGTACGGTCGACCACCATCTCGGCCACGGCAGCAAGTTCGATGCGGCTTTCGTGGTCGGCACCGCCGACCACGGCCCAGCCATCGGCAAACGCGACGGTCTCGATCGGCCCGATCCGCTCATGCGTGGCACCGAGGTTCTTGGCCGTGATCATCAGCCGCCCGATCTGCGGCAGGGCAGCGAGCACTGCCTCCGGCGTGGCGGCAAGGCGGGCGCGGGGGAAGGATGCGGGTTTGTCGAGCATAGGAGAACCTCAGGCGAGAGCGGGTTGAAGAGTGGGGGTGGGTGACGCCGCGGCGACGCCGAGCGCGACCTTGCGCAGCGCGCCGAAGCCCGTGGGCTCTCGGTGGGCGACGACGATAAAGGCCGTATGGGGGAGACGCTCGCGCAACAGGCCCAGCAACTGGCGCTCGGCATCGAGGTCGAGGGCGCTGGTTGCCTCGTCGAGGAAGGCGAAGTCCGGCTTGTGCAGCAGCAGCCGGGCCAGCGCCAGACGCTGCATCTCACCGCCGGAAAGACCGTTGGTCGAGCCCTCGGCCTCGCCGAGCATCGCATCGAGACGGCCCCGCAGGCCCACGGCGTCGAGCGCTGCGAGGCGTGCCTCCTCCGGGAATGCCTCCGGGGCAGATGGGTAGGCCACGGCGTCCGTCACCGTGCCGATCGGCATATAGGGTTTCTGGGGCAGCAGCATCGAGGTGCCGCCGGCCGCAGTGATCTGACCATCGACGTGGCTCCAGAGGCCGGCGATCGCCTTGAAAAGCGTGGTCTTGCCCAGCCCCGAGGCACCGGCCAGCCACACGGCCTCACCCGGCGCAACCTGCAGCGCGTCGATGCGCAGCAGCGGCCGGCCACTGGGCAGGCGCAGCTCGAGATTGCGGATGTCGAGCGGTCCAGGACCCGGTGCTGGCCGTGCGACCTGGGTCGCCGAACCCCGGTCGGCCGCGGTGAGGAAGCTGTCGAGGCGCGACGAGGCGGCGACGAGGTCGGCAAGGTCGCGATACGAGAAGATGAACCAGCTGAGCGTCGTGACCACGCTGGAAAACGCAGTGCTGATTTCCATCAGCCCGCCGAAATTCACCGAACCGGCGAGGAACGCCGGCAGCGCCACGAACAGTGGAATGCGCAGCACCGTGTGGTTGTAGGGGAAGGTAAAGCAGCTGAGGATCAGCTCGCGGTTGATCAGCCGCTTCCAGTTCCGCATGATTTCGCCGAAGCGCTGGTCGAGCGTGCGGCGCTCGGCCGCCTCGCCGCCCAGCATGGCGATCTCGTCGACATTGGAGCGCATGCGCGCCAGCGCGAAGCGGAAATCGGCCTCGCGGCGCTGCTGCTCGACATAGAGCGTCTTCAGCGGCGCGCCCAGCACATGCGTCAGCAGGCTGCTCAGCGCCACGTAGACGAACGCAGCCACCAGCATGTAGCGCGGGATCTCCACATCGAGCCCGACGAAATCCAGCGACAGCGCGAAGGTGGAGAGGTTCCACAGCACGATGATGTAGGAGAAAATGGCGACCACGTTGGTGATCAGGTCCATCGCCTCGCTCAGGACGCCGCTGAGGAACAGCCGGCAGTCATCGGCGATGCGCTGGTCGGGGTTGTCGATACTGGCGGTATCGCCATTGGCCATGTGCCAGTAGGCCTTGCCACTCAGCCAGCGGTCGCGCACCGCCTCGGTGAGCGTCCGGCGCCACCGGATCAGCAGCAGCTTGTTGAGATATTGCGCGGTGAGCGCCCGCACCGTGTTCAGCCCGACGATCATGCCGAACACGCCGATCTGCGCCAGCGCCGCCGCGGCATCGACCGCTTCGAGCGCAGAGTAGAAATCCTTCGTCCAGGCAATGATCCGCAGCGTGGCGTAGACGCCGCCGAGGTTCAACGCGACGACGAGGGCGAAAAACAGCAGCCCCAGCTTGCCGCCCGGTCCCTTCACGCACAGCGACAACAGGCGCCAGAACTGGCCGAGGACACGCAACATGAATGCAAGACTCCGGTACGGCGAGAAGGTGGGAGGGACCGGTCACGGCCCCTCCAGATGGGGTCAGAACTTGACCGTGGCGCCGATCTTGAAGGTACGGCCGGGCGCGCTCTGCAGCTCCAGCGGGTTCTGCCCCGCCGTCGAGTCCGTCGCCGTCTCGGCGAAGCCCGTCAGCGTGTTGGGGAAGTACTTGACGTCGAAGATGTTCTGGATGCCGGCGGTCAGCTCGACGGTCTCGGTCGGCTTGTACTTGGCGTAGGCGTCGAACACGACGTAGCCCTCGGGCGTGAAGGCCGTCGGCGACGACCGCTCCTTCACCCCATTGGCAAAGGTGCCGAACACCTCGAACTCGAGGCCGTTGTCGGGCATTTCGTAGCGGAGGCCGAGCACCGTGGTGAGCGGGATGGCGCCATCGAACACCGTCACCGGGTCGGCGTCGGTCTTCTGCTGCGTGCCGTCCGACCACGTCAGCGAGCCGGTGAAGAACACGTTGTCCACGGCCTCCCACTCGGCGCTTGCCTCGATGCCCCAGGTCTTCACCGTGTCGACGTTGAGGCTCGAATAGACCCCGGCCGACACTTCCTGCAGCGTCTGGATGTAGTCGTCGTAGTGGGCGTAGTAACCGTTGACCGAGAAGTAGCCGCGCTCAAACTCGCCCCGCAGTCCTGCCTCGTAGCTCGCGACCGATTCCGGCCGCAGGTCGGGGTTCGGAACGACCTCGAAGCCGGTCCCTGCCGAGGTGTAGTAGAGCTGCTGCGCCGTCGGCATCTTGAAGCCTTCGCCGTAGGACGCGTAGACCGAGAAGCTGTCGTCGATCTTGTAGATGGCCGAGAGCTTCTTGATCAGCGTCTCGCTGCCGATGTCGTCGATCGGTACGCTGTTGAGCGGCGTGCCGGGCGACAGGTTGTAGGTCGCCCAGCGCAGGCCGGGCGTAACCGTCAGCCTGCCGTCGAGCAGTTCGATCTCGTCCTGCACGTAAAGGTCGGCGCGGGTCGTCTCGACATCCGGGAACGCAAAGCCGCCGTTCAGCGTGGTGGTGTCGGTTACGCCCGGATCGGCATAGTCTGTCACCGTCCGGCCGAGATATTCGCTGTTCATCAAGTCGCCGTCGAACCCGTAGGTCAGCGTGTGCGAGGTCGGGCCGGCATCGAACGAGCTGACCATCTGCAGGTCGGCCTCGAGGAAGGTCTCTGAGTAGTCCCGGTCGGTGATGATCGTGCGGCGGCCCGGATTGGTAGTGGCCACGGTGTAGTTGCGCACCTGCTCGGAGTGGAAGTCGCGCGCCTGCGGCGAGTAGCTCAGCGTCCACTTCACCTCGTCGAGCCAGTCGGCATTCACCTGCCATTCGTGGTCGATGGCGAAGCGCTGGCGCGTCATGTCGATCTCGCGCTGATAGTCTTCCGACAGGTAGAACGAGTTGCCGGTGCCGGTATTGGCGCTCGAATCCCAGATCTGGTTCACGGCCGTGTTGCGGTCGTGGAACTCCCACGTCGCCGTGACCACGTGGTCGTCGTTCGGCGTCCACACGCCCTTGAGCAGGCCGTTGTACGCGTTGATCTCGGACGGGAAGAGCTGGTCGCAGCGGAAATAGGATGGGCGCGGGCACTGCCAGATGCCACCATCGGGGTCGGCATTGGAAAGCGTCGGCTCGTTGGCTGTCAGGTTGCCGAAGCTGCCCAGCACCTGCACGTCGCCGAAGTCGTAGGCGCCCGTCACCTGCTTCCGGAACGTGTTGTCAAAACTGTCGAAGCTGGTCTTGATCTCCACCGCCCACGGCTTGTCGCTGCCCTCCAGCAGGTCGGAAGGGTTGCGCGTGCGGAAGGCCACGGTGCCGCCGAGCGCATCCGCACCCCACAGCACCGAATTGGGACCACGCAGCAGCTCGACGGCTTCCATGTTCCACGGATCGACGAAGTCGCGGCTGCCGTCGATCACCGATTCCTGGATGCGCGACCCGTCGACCAGCATCTGCACGCGGTTGCCGGAGACGCCGCGGATGGTGAAGCTGTTGAGCTGGCCGCCCGGATTGGTGATCGAGGTGGTGCGCGTCACCGCGATGCCGGGCTCGTAGCGCACGAGGTCCTGGATATCGCGGACCTGGTGCTTTTCCAGCGTTTCGGCGTCGATCACCGCCACGTTCTGCGGCACGTCGAGCACGTTCTTGCTGGCGCGCGTTGCCGTCAGCACGAACCGCTCGAGCACGGTGGTCTGCGCCTCGGTCAGCTGCTGCGCCGCGACGGACTGCGGAAGGGCGACGGTCAGCGCTACGGCGCTGATACCGATGAGGTGAAGTGGCGAAAGGAAAGTGCGCGCGGAATCGCCCGCGCCGCGTGGCGGATGTGACATGCCTGCCCCCAGGGTGGAGAAGTGTTGTTGGCTGGCTGTCGGCGCTTGCCGCGTGGCTTGCTGAGGCGCGCTGCAAGGGCGCGATGGCTACGATCTAATAAAGGTGATTATCTTAGTCAACTTTAATCGCTGCGGCAGATGCGTGCCGCAGCGCGCTGTGGCGAGTCGGCTACTGCGCCAGTTCGACCGTTCGGTCATAGGCGGCGGTGAAGCCAGCCAGCGACAGGCTCACGGTGACCGCCTGGCCGTCATCGACCTTTACCCCGGTGACATCAAGCTTCTGCCCCACCTTCAGCGCCGAAAGCTCCACGTCCTCGAACGCCATTGGCACGACGCAGCCGCTTGAAATGCAGGTAAGGAACGGCCGCGGCGCGCCGAGCGGCTGGCCGTCGATGCCAAGCTGCACGCCGGCATCGAGCCGCAGCCCGAACGCCGTCAGCAGCATGCCCTCGGCGCGGTTGGCCGCCGGGGCGGCAAGCTCCAGGGCGACCAGCGCGCTGCCGGTCTGCGGGTTACCGGCGGTCTGCGAGAACCCGCAGCCCTTGCCCGCCTCGCCCACCGAGCAGTTCACCGACCAACTGCCATGCCGCTCGCTGAGCGCCGTGGCGCCGCCAGGCAATCCGGCTGCGTCCTGCGCGCCAGCCGGTGCCGCGAGCAGCACGAGCGCCGCAACTGCAAGCCGCTTCACGATGCCACCCGCGCGTCCTTGAGCGGGCGGTCGAGGCCGCGTCGCGCCTCGCCGGCCATCCGCACCAGCGTCATGTGCATGTCCTTGGCCGAGGTCAGTTCGGTGTCGAACCACACGCGCCGCACGTCGTCGCCATCGACGAGGTCCATCCCCTCGGCATCGACCCCGACGAGCCGCCAGCGGCCCGGTTCGGCCCTGGCGAAGTGCTCGGCAAGAAGTCCGACGGCCTCCGAATGGTCGTCATTCATGTGCTCGACGGCACCCGGTTCGGTCGCCGTCAGCTCGGCACTCGCCGGGTTGGCATTGAGCAGCTCCGCCGCGGTCAGGGCATAGGCCTTGCCGAAGCCGCCATTCAGCGAGGCGCTCTGCGGTTCGAGCCGGAAGAAGCGGAAATCGCCGAGGCCCACATAGAGCTGCGCCTTGGGCTGGTGGCAGAGATAGCGGTTCGCCATGCGCTTGGCGTCGTCCGAGTTCGGCTCGATCTCGCGCGCCGCGCAGGCCAGCGTCACCCGGGCATGCGCCAGCGGATCGCCCTTGCCCGGAGCGCCGAGCAGCAGCGAGCAGCGCACGTCCTTCAGCAGCGCCTTGGTATGAGCGGCGAGCCGCGAAATCAGGATGATCGGCGCACCATCGAAATCGGTCGATACCCCGACCCGCGTGGCGGTCGGCCAGCCGGTCTCGGGGTCGAGCGTGGCGATGGCGCCGTGGCGGGCGGTGCGCATCAGCGTCTTGGCAAGGCGGATGGCGTCCGCCGTCGTGGCAAGGATGGTGTCCTTGGGCTTTTCGGTCTCCATGGGAGAGCTCCGGGTTCGGGTTACTGTATCACGAGCGGGAAAGTGAAGGACCAGGTGGACTTGCCTGCGCCCTCCGGGATCGGCGGGAACGGCGCGGCGCGGCTGACGGCGGCGAGCACCGCCTTGTCGACCTTGTCGTCGCCCGAGCTGCGGGAGAGGCCGGCAGTGAGCACGCGGCCCCTGGCATCGAGCGTGAACATCACCCGCGCTTCGCCGCCAGCGTAGCGGCCCGACGGCTTGCGGACCGACTTGATGAGCTTCGAGCGCACCTTGCCCTGGTAGGCGTCGAGCGCGCCGGCACCGGCGCTGACCACCTTGCCGGCGCTGCCGCCGGACGCCTTGGCGGTGGCCGAGTCGGCGTCGTTCGCGCCGCCACTGCCGAGGCTGGCAACTTTCTTCGGCTGCTGCTTCTCGACCGGCTTTTCGGCCGGTTTCTTCTCGGTGGGCTTCGCCTTGGTCTCCAACGGCTTGCGAACGATGCGAGGCGCGGGGATCGGCGGCGCCTCGACCACCTCCTTGACGACTTCCTCCACAGCCGGAGTGAGGTTCGCCACCTTCACCGGAATGGTGCTGTCCACCGGCTCGACCGGCGTCGTCGGCGCAATCGAGGCGGTGGTGATCTGCTGGATATCCTCTGCCGGCTGCAGCGTCGCGAGCTTCGCCGCCGTGTCGAGCCGTTCGAGGATGGTCGTATCGCCCGGCGCAACCGTCTCGGCGACTGTCGGAGCCGCATCGTCGATGACCTGCGGGATCGGCGCCGCAACCGTGGCCTCGGTTACGGCAAGCGCCGTCAGCACGTCGGCCGAGACAATTTCCTCGCTCTCGGTCGGCTCCAAGGCCGCGACCATCGGCGTCGTCGCGGCGACCGGCTGCACCTCTGTCACCGCGACGGGTTCGACCGGCTCGGCCTCCACCGCCTCTTCCGGTTCGGACGCGGCCTGCGCCACGCCCGCCGAAACGAGGTTTACGCTCTCTTCGCTGATCGTCTCGGTCGCTTCGGTGACCGCATCTTCCATCGACACGATGTCGATCGAGACCGCAGCCTCCGACAGGTTGACTTCCTCCGGCTTCCACTGCGCGGCCATGAAGGCCGCTGCAATCAGCCCAACGTGAATGCTCACCGACAGCGGGATGGCCCAGCGCATCTCACGGCGCCTCGGGCTGGCGGGTGATCAGCCCGATTTTCGCGTACCCGGCGCCCGACAGTGCCCCCATCACCTGCATGATGAGCCCGTAGTCGGCGCTGGCGTCGCCGCGGATATAGAGGCGCTGCGCCGTGCCGGCCCCGCCCGCCGCCGCGGCGACCGAAGCAAGCAGCGTCTCGAGGCTGATCTGGTCCTCGCCGAGATACACTTCGCCAGCCGTTTTGATCGACACCGTGATCGGCTTGCTCTCGACCTTCAGTTCCGGGGCCGCCGTCTGCGGCAGGTCGATCGGCACGCCCGAGGTGAGGAGCGGCGCCGTGACCATGAACACGATCAGCAGCACCAGCATCACGTCGACCAGCGGGGTGACGTTGATGTCGCCGATCATCTGGCGGCCGCGCCCCCGGCCGCGCCTTCCCGTCGATTGCAGCGACATGCCCATCAGGCAGCACTCCGCACGTCTGCCGGACGGGCGTCGAGTTGGCGGCTCAGCAGCACGGAGACCCGGTCCGCGAACGCTTCGAGCCGGGTGACGATATGGCCGGAATCGCCGCTCAGCTTGTTGTAGGCGATCACCGCCGGAATAGCGGCAACGAGGCCGATCGCGGTGGCGAAAAGGGCCTCGGCGATACCCGGAGCAACGACCGAAAGGCTGGTCGACTCAGCAACGGCAATGGCGGTGAAGGAGTTCATGATGCCCCACACCGTCCCGAAGAGGCCGATGAACGGAGCCGCGCTGCCCGTCGTCGCCAGCAGCGCCAGGTTGCGATCGAGCCGCTCGATCTCGGCCGCGATCGTCGTATCGAGCACGATGCGGAGGCGGGCCTGCAGACCCGCCGGGTTGGCGGCATTGTCGGCGTGCGACACGGTCCACTCTTCCATCGCGGCGGCGAATACGGCGCTCAACCCTGTGCGGGGGCGATCCTTGATCCGCTGGTAGATGGCGCCGAGCGGTTCGCCCGAAGCAAAGATGCGGTCGAACTGCTTCATCTCGCGGCGGGCGCGGCCATAGGCAGCCAGCTTGGAGAGGATCACGGCCCAGCAGGCGATCGACAGCAGCAGCAGCCCGATCATGATCGATTTCACCACCCAGTCAGCCTGCATGAACAGGCCGAACATCGACATGTCGTGGGCCATGGGGGCGACGTTCTCGACGACGGTTTCCATCAGACGCCGAACCCGGCCGCAAGACGGCTCGTCGGTTTCAGCGCCGTGAGGCAGGTCTTCGGGTCGAGGCCCTCGCCTTCGCACGCCACCACATCGTTGATCAGCACCCGCGAGATGCTCTCACAGGCCAGCCCCGAAAGATCGAACTGCAGCACCCGCGCCTTGCCTTCCGGCATCGCCTTGAACTCCAGCGACACCAGCCGGTCGATCCCGCCATCGGCGCCGAACAGCGCGATCTCGAGCGCCGAGCGGGTCAGCTCGGTACCGAGCCGGTTGGTGGCGAGGAAGGTGACGCGGCAACCGGTTTCGGACGCCGCCAGCGCGTTGAGTTCGATGGCCAGTTCCGGCGCCGCTTGCGCGAGCGCCGGGGTGGCGAGCGCCAGGACGAGAAGCGGAGTGAGCAGCTTACGCATGGAGTGCCGTTACTTGTTGAGGATGAGCTTGCCCTGGCGGGTGATGCGCAGGCGGTAGGTTTCGCCGGCATGGATGATGCCGATCTCGTGCTCGCCGGCGAACAGCGCCCGGCTGTCGATGACGCGGAAGCCATCGGCGGCGCCCGCCCCGACCCTGATCGTCTCACTGCCCTCGCGGGCTCCCGGCTGATCGCCAACCTGCTGCACGTCCACACCCATGTTTTAACATGACTCCAACTATCATGTTTTTATCCGGATGCAAGCCGTCCTGCCAGTCGCGATTGCCGCATGGGATGCCGATTGGACGAGAGCGGCACTTTTCGAGGCGCAGCCGCCGGGCTAAGGGAACGGCCAAACGAGGGAAGAAACTGATGTCGCGACCGATCTACGAAGACCCGACGCTGGATGGCGCCGCCGACCCGGTGGTGATCCACCGGCGCGGCGCCACCGAGTGGTGGATGTTCTACACCAACCGCCGTGCCGCCCATACGGGGCCGGGCGTCGAGTGGGTGCACGGCTCGCCCATCGGCATTGCGGTTTCAACGGACGGCGGCGCCAGCTGGCACTTCCGCGGCAACGTCGCCGGGCTCGACGATCCGGCCGATCAGGGCCTCAATACCCACTGGGCGCCGGAGATCGTCTGGGAGCGTGGCGCGTATCACATGTTCCTCAGCTACATCACCGGCACGCCCGACCGCTGGCCGGGCTTCCCGCGCCATATCGTGCACTTCACCAGCCCCGATCTCGAAACCTGGACACGCCGCGGCATCGTGCCGCTCGCCTCCGACTATGTGATCGACGCGGCCGTCGCCCTCTGTCCCGACGGTCTCTACCGGCTCTGGTACAAGGACGAGGCGCACGGATCCGGCACCGGCGTCGCCACCAGCCCCGACCTTTATTCGTGGACGGATGCCGGCGTCGCCATCCCCGGCAAGCCCGACGGCATCCCGCACGAAGGCCCGAACGTCTTCGAACTGGGCGGCCACTGGTGGATGATCGTCGACGAGTGGCGCGGCCAGGCCGTGCTCCGCTCGTCCGATGCGGTGAGCTGGCAGCGCCAGGGCCTCATCCTCGACGAACCGGGCATCGATCCTGCCGACCGCCAGATCGGCCGGCATGCCGATGTCGTGGTGCAGGATGGCTGGGCCGCCCTGTTCTACTTCACCCACCCCAATACCGGCACCGACCACACCGCCGACCTCGATACCCCGCTCGCCCGCCGCAGCACCATCCACTGGGCCCGGCTGACCGTGGTCGACGGCGAACTCAGGTGCGACCGCGATGTCGATGGGCTGGCTCTGGCATTACCGCCCGACGCGCGCTAAGGGCAGCCACTACCAGACCAGCCGGGAGAAAGCCGTGAGCGACCGCACCGAAACCCTCGTCGACGCCATGACCCTCGACGAGCAGGTCAGCCTGCTGTCGGGAGAGGATTTCTGGTCGCTCCCGGCCATCGAGCGCTTGAACATTCCCAAGCTGCGCGTCACCGACGGCCCCAACGGCGCCCGCGGTGGTGGCTCGCTGATCGGCGGGGTGAAGTCCGCAGCCTTCCCGGTCGGCATCGCCCTCGGCGCCACCTGGAATGTCGGCCTCGTCCATCAAGTCGGCGTCGCACTCGCCGAAGAGGTCAAGTCGAAGGGCGCCCATGTCAGCCTAGCCCCGACCGTCAACCTCCACCGCTCCGTCACCAACGGCCGCAACTTCGAGTGCTACTCCGAGGACCCGTTCCTCACCGCGTCCCTCGCCGTCGGCGTCATCCAGGGCCTGCAGAGCCAGCGCGTCTCCGCCACCATCAAGCACTTCGTGGGCAATGAGAGCGAGATCGAGCGCACCACCATCAGCTCCGAGATCGACGAGCGCACCATGCGCGAACTTTACCTCGTGCCCTTCGAGCAGGCGGTGAAGGTCGCCGGCACCTGGGGCATCATGAGCTCCTACAACCGGCTGAACGGCACCTTCACCAGCGAGAACCCCTGGCTGCTCGATCAGGTGCTGCGCCGCGAGTGGCACTATGACGGCATAGTGATGTCCGACTGGTTCGGCTCGCACTCGACCGCCCCCACCGTCAACGCCGGCCTCGACCTCGAAATGCCCGGCCCCTCGCGCGATCGCGGCCAGAAGCTCATCGACGCCGTCGCGTCCGGCGAAGTCTCCCGCGAAACGATCCGCACCCGGGCGCTGAACATCCTCCGCCTCATGGAGCGCACCGGCGCCCTCGACGATCATTCCGTCTTTGCGGAACGCGCCGACGATCGCCCCGAGCATCGCGCCCTGATCCGCCGCGCCGGCGCCGAAGGCGCGGTCCTGCTGAGGAACACCGGCGTGCTGCCACTTACCGGCACCGGCAGGGTGGCCGTGATCGGCCCCAACGCGAAGGTCGCGCAGATCATGGGCGGCGGCTCCGCCCAGCTCAACCCGCACTACCGCGTCTCGCCATGGGAGGGCCTCCTTACCGCGCTCGGGGAGGACCGCCTTGCCTACGCCCTCGGGGCCACCAACCACCGCTTCGAGCCGCTGCTGCGCGGTCCGTTCGAGGTGCAGTATTTCGCCAACGAGTCGCTCTCCGGCGACCCTGTCCACACCGAGACGCAAACCGAGGCGCAGGCCTTCTGGATCGGTCATGTCGCTGGCGGCAAGGTCGATCCGCTGCACTTTTCCGCCCGTCTCACCGGTGCGTTCACGCCCGAAGAGAGCGGCGTCCACCGCGCCGGCATCTACTCGGCCGGCCGCACCCGCCTCTTCATCGATGGGCAGCTGGCCGCCGACAACTGGAGCAACTGGCAGAAGGGCCGCACCTTCTTCGAGGAGGGCAGCGACGAGGTGATCGGCGAGGTCGCACTCGAGGCTGGCCGCACCTACGCCGTCACCATCGAGTTCGTCACCACGGACTTCGCGACGCTCGGCCTCGCCGCCTTCGCCGCCGGCATCGGCAAGCCGCTCGGCGATGCGGCCATTGCCGAAGCCGTGCGCGTCGCCCGCGAGGCCGAAACCGCCATCATCTGCATCGGCCGCAACGGCGAGTGGGACACCGAAGGCTCCGACCTGCTCGATATCATGCTGCCCGGCCGGCAGAACGAACTGGTCGCCGCCGTCGCCGCCGCCAACCCGCGCACCATCGTGGTGCTGCAGTCGGGCGGCCCGGTCGAAATGCCGTGGCTCGACGAGGTCGCTGCCGTGGTTTCCGCCTGGTATCCGGGGCAGGAGGCCGGCAACGCCATCGCCGACGTCCTCACCGGTGCAGCCGAGCCCGGCGGCCGCCTGCCGCAGAGCTTCCCGGTCCGCTGGGCCGACAACCCGGCCCATTCGCAGGATCGCGAGATCTACCCCGGCCTCGCCGGCAAGGTGCGCTACGAGGAAGGGCTGTTCATCGGCTACCGCCACTACGATCGGCTCGGCATCGCCCCGCTGTTCCCGTTCGGCTTCGGCCTCTCCTACACCAACTTCGCGCTCGGCAAGCTCGCCCTCGATGCCACGCGCTTCGAATCCGATGGCGCCGTCACCGTATCCGTCGATGTCACCAACACCGGCGCCCGCCCTGGCTCGGATGTGGTCCAGGTCTATGTCTCCGACCCGGAATCGTTGCTGGTCCGGCCGGAAAAGGAGCTCAAGGGTTTTGCCAAGCTGACGCTCCAGCCGGGCGAAACGAAGCGCGTGGAGATTACGCTCACCGACCGCGCCTTCGCCTTTTATGCCCCCGACGCAAGGCACTGGCTGGTCGAGAAGGGTACATTCGTCATCCGCGCTGCCCGCCACGCCGCCGACCCCGGCCTTGCGGCCGAGGTGTCACGTGACACGACGCTGATGCTGCCGGTCTAGTTGCCGCCGAAGATATCGCCGAGCAGGTCGACCAGCGTCCGCCGCGGGCGCTCGGTCACCGGCTGTTCCATCGGCTGCAGGTCGGCGTCCGCCAGTCCGGGCGTGCTGTACGCGCCGGGCAGTTCGGCCACGGCAATGCCCTCGTGCGCCTTCGCCATGAACTGGCTCCAGATCTCCACCGGCACGCTGCCGCCCGACAGCTTGGTGCCCTTGTCATCGTCGTTGCCGAGCCACACACCCGCCACCATGCGTGCCGTGTAGCCGACGAAGAGCGCGTCACGCGCCTTCTGGCTAGTGCCGGTCTTGCCGGCCATCGGCCAGCCGTTGAGCTGCGCCCGCTTGCCGGTGCCGATTTCGACTGCCGCGTGCAGCATGTCGTTCATTTCGGCGACGATATTGGGCTCGATCACCCGGCCCGGGCCGGCCGGCACGGTGGAGTAGAGCACCTCGCCGTCCACCGTCTCGATGCGGGTGATGACGTTGGCGATCACCCCGATGCCGCCATTGGCGAAGGGTGCATAGGCCGCGGTCAGTTCCAGCAGCGACACTTCCTGCGTGCCCAGTGCGATCGACGGCACCGCCTGCAGCGGCGACGAGATTCCCATGCGGGTCGCCGCATCCACCACCTTGTCGGGGCCGACATCGTTGGCGAGCAGCGCGGCGACGGTGTTGCGCGACAGCGCCAGCGCCTGCCGCAGCGTCATCTGCCCACCGAACTTGCCGTCGGCGTTCTCCGGCGCCCAGCCATTGATGTTGATCGGGGCATCCTCGGCGATGGTGTCGGGCGTGTAGCCCTTCTCCATGCCGGCGAGGTAGACGAAGGGCTTGAAGGCCGAGCCGGGCTGCCGGCGGCCGGTAACCGCGCGGTTGAACTGGCTCGTCTGGTAGTCGACGCCGCCCACGAGGGCGCGCACCGAGCCGTCGACATCCATCGCCACCATGGCGGCCTGCGAGAAGCCTTGCGTCTCGCCATGCGCGGCCACGGCTTCCTTGATGACGAACTCGGCTTCCTTCTGCAGGTCCCAGTTGATGGTGGTGTGGACGATCACGTCCTCCTTCACCTCACCCAGGTAGGCCGACATCAGACTCTCCACCCAGTCGGCGACATACGACTCGCCGCCCACTACCTTGGTGCGCACGGTCTGGCCGGGGTCGATGGCGGCCGCCTTGGACTCGGCGGGCGAGATATAGCCCTCCTTCGCCATGGCGTTCAGCACCAGCGACTGGCGAGTCTTGATCGCGTCGGCATTGCCCTTGGGGTTGAGCCGCGACGGCGCCTGCAGCGAGCCGGCGAGAATGGCGGCTTCCGACAGCGACAGGTTGCGCGCCGACTTGCCGAAATAGAACTGGCTGGCGGACTCGATGCCGTAGCGCTCGTAGCCGAAATACATGCGGTTGAGGTACAGATCGAGGATCTCGTCCTTCGAATAGGTCTGCTCCAGCCACACCGCCAGCAGCGCTTCCTGCACCTTGCGGCCCAGCGTCTGGTCGGGGGTGAGGAACAGGTTCTTGGCCACCTGCTGAGTGATCGTCGAAGCGCCGCGCGTCACCTCGCCGGCCCGCACGCTTTCAAGCGCCACCGAGGCGAGGCCGATCACGTCGACGCCAAAATGCTCGCGGAACCGCCGGTCTTCGATGGCGATGAAGGCGGCCGGCACATAGTAGGGCAGTTCGTGCAGCGACACCGCCTCGCCGCCGGACTTGCCGCGGTTCGAGATCAACTGCCCGTCGGCCGCGACGATGCGGATATTGGCAGCCCGGTCCGGCACCTTCCAGCTGTCGGCGGAAGGCAGTTGCAGGCCGTAGTAGAGCACCACCGCACCGGCGGCGAGGGCGCCCCAGATCCCAAGGATGAACAGCCACGAGATCATCTTCCAGACCACGCGGCCGACGGTCAGCGGCTTCTTTTGCCGTCCCCGACGCGGCTGCTTGCCCTTCGGCGCCCGCTTCTGCGGGCCTTTGGGCGGACGACCGCGCGAGGGGCGCTCGTCGTGGCCGTCATCCACCGTGACGTCGTCGAAGGCCGAAAAGCCCGGCTCGATCCGCGCACCGCCGCGGGGCTTCTTCGCCGCGGGAGCTGTCCGGCCGCGTGCCTTCTTCGGCGTCGCCCCGACTCGATCTTCCGGCGAAATCTGAAAGTCCATGAACAGGGCCCCGGCATTCTTCTTGCGCATGGCTTACCCGCGAACGGCCCCGATTCTCGAGGGCCACGGAATCCGGCGAATGCCAGCGCGGTCCTCAGGCTATCGAAGTTAATTGTGGCCGGTTTATGTGGACTTAAGCGGGCTGGTTAAGCGGTGTGGCCGCAGCGGCACAGTCCCGTTGCGGCCTATCCGGCGGCGAGGCCATAGCCCATCAGCACCTTGCCGTGCGCCTTCAGCCAGGCCTTGCCCCGCTCCATGTCCGGGAGGGCCCGTTTCGTCGCCGCCCAGAAGGCGGCCGAGTGGTTCATGTGCACCAGGTGCGCCACTTCATGCGCCGCGACATAGTCGAGCACATGCGGCGGCGCGAGGATCAGCCGCCAGTTGTAGTTGAGGCTGCCCGTCGACGAGCACGAGCCCCAGCGGGTCGATTGCGACCGCATCGACACCGACCTCACCACCACCCCGAGCGTCGCGGCGTGCACGTTCGACCGCTCGGTCAGGTCGCGCTGCGCCTCGGCCTTCAGCCATTCGGTCAGCCGCCGCGCGATATGCGCCGCCTCGCCCGGAACCAGCACGCTCAGTTCGCCGTCGATCTCGGAGACCTCGACCCGGCCGCGCAGCCGCCCCGTGGCATGGATGCGATGCGGCACGCCGCGCAGCGGCAGCATTTGCCCGTCGGCGAACGCCGTCTGCGGCGCGGCCCGTTTCACCCGCGCCGCCAGCCAGCCCCGGTGGCGTTCGAGAAACCCCAGCGCTTCGGGCCAGCGGCCGGTCTTGGGGATCGTCAGCACCGGGTCGCCATGATGCGGCACCGTCAGCCGGTATGAGCGCGCCCGCACGGACAGCTTCACCGTGATCGACACGGCCTTGCCATCGAGCACCAGTTCGGTGCTGGCCGGAATCTCGGCCACCTTCTTGCGGGGGAAGAGGAAGTTCATGGGCCGATCATCGCAGATTCGCTGCCAACAACAAAAAGGCGCCCCTTGCGGAGCGCCCAGTCGTCAGGAGGGGACAAATCCGGCCGGATCGTCAGACGTTCGGGCCGTTATTGTTGCCATCGCCGTAGGTCGGGCGATTGCCGTTCTTGTCGCGCATGAAGCGGTCGAACTCCTCGCGGTCACGGGCCATGCGGAGGTTCCGCATATACTCGTGGAAGGCATTGACCTCCTCGTCGAGGCGCTTGCGCTCCTCTTCGAGCCGGCGGAGCTGCTCGGCGCGGTAGTCATCGAAGGCGGCGTTGCCGCTCTGCGAGCGGAAGCCGTTGTGGCGGTTGAAGCCGTTACGAGCCTTCGGCCCGCAGGTTTCCGCCCACGAGCGGGTGCGGTTGACGAAGCCTTCGGCCTTCTCCGCCGAGCCCCCGAACATCTCGCCCCACAGGATGTAGGCGAGCATCGCAAGGCCGAGCGGCCACCAGACGACAAAGCCCAGCACCATCAGGGCGATGGTTAGCGGGCCCCATTGCGGTTTGATAAGCGCAGTATGCATGGACATTCTCCCAGTCACGAACGAACGAAATGTGGCCCCTGAGGCGGGACGATCAACCGGCCGTTCACGCATTTTTGGACTTGAAATGCCGTGCTAGGCTAACCAAGGGGCGTGGCAAATCCGTGCCCGAAAAAGGACGATCCATGGCATTGGCCGATCCCACCGGACCCATCACCGTCAACGGCAGCTGGCGGCCGGTGCGCCTTGCGACACTCGTCGGCCTGCGCTGGCTGGCCATTGCCGGGCAGGCGATCGGGGTGCTGTTCGTCGAGTTCGGTCTCGGCTTCCCGATGCCGCTTGCCGAATGCCTGATGCTGATCGCGCTCTCGGTGCTGCTGAACCTGTGGCTGGTCTTCCGCCTCGGCGAGGGCTACCGGCCGACCACGCCGGTGGCTACCCTGCAGCTCGTCTGGGACCTGTGCCAGCTGAGCGGCCTGCTGGCGCTCACCGGCGGGTTGCAGAACCCGTTCTCCCTGCTGCTGCTGGCGCCGGTATCGGTTTCAGCCACCACACTGCCGCAGCGAGCTACCTTCATTCTCGCGGCGATAGCCGTGGTGCTCGCCTCGCTGCTCAGCGTCTTCCACCTCGATCTGCCATGGGAGCCCGACCGCACCCTGGTGTTCGACCGGGTCTATGTCATCGGCATCTGGGTCTCGATCGTCTGCGGCACGGTGTTCGTCGCCGCCTATACCAACCGGGTGGCGCACGAGGCGCGGCAACTCTCCGACGCGCTGGCGGCCACCGAACTCGCCTTGTCGCGACACGAGCAGCTCAGCGCGCTCGACGGCCTTGCCGCCGCCGCCGCGCATGAACTGGGTACCCCGCTCTCCACCATCCTCCTCGCCGCCCGCGAGATCCGCGACGAGGTGCCCGAAGGCCCGGTCCGCGAGGATATCGCGCTGATCATCAGCCAGGCCCAACGCTGCCGCGAAATTCTCGTCAAGCTCCGCTCGCTGCGCGACACGCCGGGCGATCCCTTTGCCGCCGTGCCGGTCCACGAGTTGCTGGCCGAGCTGATCACTCCGCTCGAGAGCGGCGAGAAATCCATCTCCATCCGCACCGACAAGGCCGCCGGTCCGGAGCCGGTGATCAAGCGCAATGCCGCGCTGCTCTACGGGCTCGGCAACCTGATCGAGAACGCTGCCCAGTTCGCCGAAGCCGCAGTGCTGATCGACGCGAGCTGGGACAAGGTGGCCCTGACGGTGACCATCACCGACGATGGCCCCGGCTTTCCCGCCGAGCTGATCGCGCGGCTGGGCGAACCCTATCTCACCACCCGCGCCCGCAACGCCGAGGGCGCCGAGCCGGGCGGCCTCGGCCTCGGAATTTTCATCGCCAAGACGCTGCTGGAGCGCACCGGCGCCCGCATCCGCTTCGAGAACGAACTGGCCGACGGCCATGCGCGCGTCCGCGTCGTCTGGCCCCGCGCCGCAATCGAGGCTTCGTGAGCGAACGAGCGGGATGACAATGTGGCGCAAACGCCCTACATGTGGCGTCAAATGAGCACAGTAGATGAACTCCTCGCTGGCGACCGCAGCCTGCTCCTGGTCGATGACGACAAGACCTTCCTGACCCGTCTCGAACGGGCGATGGAAAAGCGCGGCTTCGAAGTGCGCAGCGCCGACACGGTCGCCGGCGGCCTCGCCGCCGTGGCCGAGCGCGCCCCGGCCTTCGCCGTGGTCGATCTGCGGCTCGAGGATGGCAACGGCCTCGACGTGGTCGCTGCCCTCCACCAGAAGCGCGAGGATGCCCGCGCCGTGGTGCTGACCGGCTACGGCAACATCGCCACCGCCGTCACCGCCGTGAAGCTCGGCGCGGTGGATTACCTGAGCAAGCCCGCCGACGCCGAGGACGTCATCAACGCCCTCCTCGCCACCGGCGACACCGCCCCCGAGCCGCCCGAAAACCCCATGTCGGCCGATCGTGTCCGCTGGGAGCACATCCAGCGCGTCTACGAGCTGTGCGACCGCAACGTCTCCGAAACCGCCCGCCGCCTCAACATGCACCGCCGCACCCTTCAGCGCATCCTGGCCAAGCGCGCCCCGAAGTGAACGCCCCCTCCACCAGCCTGCGGCTGGGACCAGGCATCGATAGATGCGTGGTGGAGGGGGCGCCGCACATCCCGAATTCGCTTCCTTGATCGCTGCACGAACCGCGCCTAGGGTCTGCCGCAACCAGACCCCGAGGAGGCTGCCATGACCGTCACGCTACATTTCCACGGAGCGGCGGGCACCGTGACGGGGTCCTGCTACCGCGTGGTGCATGCCGGCGGCCAGTTCCTCGTCGATTGCGGCATGTTCCAGGGCAACAAGACGGTCCGCGACCTCAATTACAAGCCGTTCCCCTTTGACCCCAGGCAGATCGACTACCTGCTGCTCACCCACGCGCATATCGATCATGCCGGCCTGCTGCCGCGGCTGACACATCTCGGCTACCGCAAGCCGATCTGGGCCACCGAGCCGACCAACGGCCTGCTCGAATACCTGCTGCCCGATGCTGCAGGCATCCAGGAATCGGAGGCCGAGCGCGAGACGAAGAAACGCGCCCGCCGTGGCGACGAACCCTTCAAGCCGCTCTACACCATGGAAGACGCCACCGAGGTGCTGCAGCATCGCCGCAGCGTCGCGTACGGCAAGTGGATCGAGCCGGGGCCGGGGGTGCGGGCCCGCTACTGGAACGCCGGGCACATCTTGGGCTCGGCCTCGATCGAGGTCGAGGTCAAGGATGGCGACAAGACCGTCCGCATCCTGTTCTCGGGCGATCTCGGTCCCGACGAGAAGGTGTTCCACAACGATCCCGACGCGCCCGCCGGCTTCGACTACATCCTTGCCGAATCCACCTATGGCGGTCGCGACCGGCAGGACTACACGCTCGATGAGCGCCGCCAGCAGCTCAAGTCTGAGATCAACGAGGCGCTCGCGCGCGGCGGCAACCTGATCATCCCCACCTTCGCCGTCGAGCGCAGCCAGGAGCTGCTGCACGATATCGGCCTCCTGATCCGCGACGGCGAGATCTCCCCCAGCCTCGTCTTCCTCGATAGCCCGCTCGCCTCGCGGGTCACCTCGGTCTACCGCCAGCACGCCGCCATGTTCGAGGACATGGAGCTCTCCGCCGATGCGCTCTTCAACGATCCGCGCTTCCGCATCATCGAGGGCGTGGAGGAAAGCAAGGCGATCAACGCCATCCGCGGCGGCGCCATCATCATGTCGGCCTCCGGCATGGCCGAAGCCGGACGCATCAAGCACCACCTGCGCAACAACCTGCCGCGTTCCAATGCCACCGTGCTGTTCGTCGGCTACCAGGCGCCGGGCACGCTGGGGCAGATCATCCAGTCAGGCGCCAAAGAGGTACGCATCCACTCCGACCTCGTGCCGGTCCGCGCCCGCATCCGCAGCCTCGGCAACTATTCGGCGCATGCCGATCATTCCGAGCTGGTGGACTGGATCACCGAGCGACTGCCGGCACACGGCGCGATCTTCCTCACCCATGGCGAGGACGAGGAGCGCGCCGCGCTAAAGGCGGCGCTGATGCAGGACGACGGCCTCGCCGGCGACCAGGTGATCCTGCCGCTGCTCGACGACTATTTCGAGCTCAGGGCCGAGGGGCTCGGGGCGGCGGCCCAGCCCGCGCAGCGGCGCGTCGATCTCACCCAGGTCACTTCCGACTGGCACAATGCCTATGCGAGCTTCATCATTGATCTCAGCCAGCAGTTGCACAATGCCCCCGATGACGCGTGGCGCCGCGCGGTGATGGAATCTCTGAAGGCGACCCTCGCCGGCACCGGCCCGGTCGCGCCGCCCCTGCCGATGAAAACGCAGGCCGGACCGGTCGCGGTCCACGGCGAGCCGGGCGGCGAGTAGCCCTCCGGCTCAGCGCATCTCGATCCGTGCCGCCATCACCTCGTGGGTGCGCTTGGTCAGCCGGCTCTTGGTGTCGTAATTGCCGTGGCCAAGATCGATACGGCTGAAGCCGACGGCAAACGCCTCGCGGATCATCAGCATATTGGCGGTGAAACCCGGTGATAGGCGGTCGAACTCGGGATCGTGGGTGATCTTGGAGTAGTTCAGCGTCTCGCGCTCCACAAAGCAGAGCTTGGCCGCAATGATGCGTTCGCCCGTTCGCATAGTGAGAACCCAGAACTCAGGCACATCATCACCGCGCAACAGCGCGTCGACAAAACGGTCGAAGCTGCGGTCCCTGAGCCAGTTACCGCTCAGGCCCTTGCGGTCCAGCCACTCGCGCTTGCGATCGAGCAGCCATTGCAGGGCAGCAAAGCGCTCCTCGCCGGTTTCGCGGCGGTAGCTGAAGTTCTCGAGTTCCATCAGTTTTCGCAGATGCCGCCGGTGCCCGCCCCGCGTCTTGCTCGAGAGTGACTGCTCGTAGGCCTTGTAGTCGGCGTGGTCGGCAAGCTCCAGCGTCGCCGCCAGGGTGTGCTGTCGCGTCCGGGAGCGCCATCCGCGCGCGCTCGCCGCGGCCAGCAGCGGACAATCGTCGCGCATGCGGCGAGCCCGCAAGGTCATGGGGAAGGGCAGCGACCGCCGCAGCGCCGTCAGCATCGATTGCGCCCGCGCCGCGACATCGCCCGACGCGACATAGAGCACATCGTCTGCCTGCGGCGAGCCCGAATCCAGAAAATGCACGGCCGGCCACCCACGGAACAGGAACACCACGAACGCCCCGGCCATGACCACGCGTCCATTGTCGCGCACCAGCACGATCCGCAACTGGTTGGGAAAGCGCCCCCAGCGCTGCTCCCAGCTGAGCCGCAGCCACTTGTGCGACAGGAACACCGTGGCAAAGCGGGCCTGCGCCCGCAGCGCCTCCCATTCGTCCCGCACCGCGAGAAAGGCGGGCAGGTCGCGCAGCACTTCGGTGGTCAGGCCCGCTGTCACTTGTCGTTAGGGTCCATCAGCACATGCACGCGGTCGGCGCCCAGCCGCGCCAGTTTCACCAGCATGGCCTTGCGACGTGCCGGCGCCAGCGGCGTTTCCGCTGCCATCCGCAGGATCGCGCCATCATGCCCGTCGGCCGCCATCAGTCCTTCCTCGGCGGGAAAGATGTCGGGGTCGAGTTCCGGCGGCTTGGCGAAGAAGAACCGGTCGCAGAACTCCCTGTATTGCGGCCACTTGCGATCGACCTGATAGTCGATCAGCGAGGATTTGATCTCGACGATCCAGATCTCGCCCTTCGGCCCCAGCCCGAGCACGTCGGCGCGCCGGCCATTGGCCAGCGGCACCTCTGCGAAGCAGCAGAAATCATGGGCGGCGCGCAGGAAGCGCATCACGCCGCGCTGCACCCGCAGCGCCGTCGGCGATTGCCGCAGATCGACGATCTGCGGCAGCTCAGCCATGCGGCGTTGCCGGTGCGGGCTCGGACAGCACCGGTCCCGGCCGGGCCGACAGCGCCCCGATCGCCAGCAGCGCCGCGAGGATCAGCGGTACGCCGACGAAATACGAGACGCGGATGCCGAAGCTCTCTGCGACGAAGCCGAGCAGCGGTGGCCCGAGGAAGAACACCACGAACGTCATCTGCCCCAGCGACGCCACGTTCACCGAGGCCGGCCGGTCGGTGCGCTGCGCCGCCGCGGACACCGCGATCGGGTACACCGACGAACAGCCCAGCCCCATCAGCATGAAGCCGAACAGTGCCACATAGGGGTCCCAGGCAAAGCCCACCAGTACCAGGCCGATGGCGGCGATGGCGAGCAGGCCGCCGGCGACGACGCGCGGGCTGTAGCGCTCGACCACCGGGTCCATGTAGAGCCGGGCGAGCGCCATGAAGAGCGAGAAGATGGTGATCGACAGCCCGCCGATAAACGGCTCCACCGCGAACACGTCGCGCATGTAGATCGCCGACCAGTCGATGCCGGCGCCCTCGACCAGCAGCGGCGCTGCGCCGATCAGGCAGAGCGGCAGCAGGCCGCTGGTGGGGAAGGCCACGAGCGGCATCTTGCCCGCGTGGCTTTCAGCGCGGACCGGCGCGTTCTGGATTTTCGAAAACACGATGAAGCCGAACGCCACCACTACCAGCAGCGCCACGAAGGTGTGGACGTGGATGGAAATCCCGAACTGGCGCACCCCGGCCGAGATGAACGCCGTGACGAAGAAGCCGAGGCTCCACATGCCGTGCGCCCGGCTCATGATGCGGGTGCCCAGTTGCGCCTCGTGTCGGTCGGTCTCGAGGTTGACGTTGATCTCGAGCGCCCCGGCGAACAGCCCGGCGATGAAGAACACCGGCGCCAGCAGCAGCGCCGACGGCACCCACGGCACGATGGCGTACATTACAGAGGCGCCGAACACCGTGACGAAGGCGGTAGTGCGTGCGCCATATTTCTCGATCAGCGGGCTCGAGAAGGTGAGGCCGAACAGCGCGCCGATCGACATCGAGATCAGCACGAGGCCGAGCTGTCCCTCCGTCAGGTCCAGCGATTCCTGCAGGTCGGGCAGGCGCGACAGCAACGCCCCCATCGACAGCGCGAACACGAAGAAGATGCCATAGACCCGCTGGTGCGGCTTCAGGTTGAACATGTGATCAATCAATCTCGTGCCGGATGGGCTTCTTGCCCAGGGCATCGGCGAAAATGAGGCTCAGGATGATGAGCGGGATGCCGATGCCGAAGCTCCAGCGGATACCGAAATGCTCGGCGACATACCCGAGCAGCGGCGGCCCGAGCAGGAAGGCGGTGAAACTGGTCTGCGCCAGCGAGGCGACATTGGTTGCGGCCGGCCGGTCGGTGCGCTGTGCCGCCGCCGACATGGCGAGCGGGAAGATCGCCGAGGTGCCAACGCCGCAGAGCCCGAAGCCGAGCAGCGCCATCCAGTCGGAGGTGGCAAAGAAGATCAGCAGCGTACCGGCGAGCAGCAGCGTCAGCAGCACGCGCGATACCAGCGTCGGGCTGTAGCGCTCTACGAACGGGTCGACGAAGAAGCGCGTCAGCGCCTGCGTCAAGGCGCCGAGCGCCACCGCAAACCCCGCGAGGAACGGCGTCACCTGGAACTCGTCACGCATGTAGATGGCCGACCAGTCGATGCCGGCGCCCTCCATGATCATCACCGACAGGGTAACGATCACGAGGATCATCACGGCGCCCGTCGGCCAGGCGAAGCCCTTGGTTTCGTCGGTCGAGCCACCGGTGCGGTGCGGCGCCGGATCGAACCGGCCGAGCAGCAGCGCCACCCCCGCGATCACTACGGGTACCATCAGCAGCAGGTGCAAATGCACCTCGAGCCCCGTCTGCGCGATGCCGGCGGAGATGATGCCGGCCGAGAAAAAGCCGAAACTCCAGAACGCATGCGCCCGGTTCATGATCCGGTGGCCGATCATGTGCTCGGTGCGATCAGCCTCGAGGTTGAGGATGATCTCGATACCGCCGATGGCAAGACCGACCGGCAGCAGCAGCATGAAGAAGGCGAGCGGCCCGGTGGCGAAGCTGGCAATGGCATAGAACAGCGCCAGCAGCGGAATCAGCGTCAGGATCGAGCGGCGATAGCCGAACTTCTCGAGCCACGGTCCGGCAAGGCTGAGCGAGATCAGCGTACCGGCGGCCGCGCCGATCAGCCCGAAGCCGAGCGCCCCTTCCTCCACCCCCATCGCCCGCTGGATATCCGGCAGGCGCGGCGGCAGGCTCCCCATGCAGAACGAATAGATGAAGAAGCCGCCATAGACCCGCTGCTGTGGCGGCAGCTCGAAACCGATACGCATGATGGAAACGTGACCCGACGGACGAAGCGACGCCCAACCTATTGAAATTGGCTCGATCGGGCAAGCGGCGGAGCCCTCTGGGCTGCTGCGACACGCGCCGTTCAGCCCCTATCCCCTTGCTGTGCATTCCATGCTCAACTGGTCCCGGCCCCCGTCGGCGGCCAGGGATCATTGAGGGCAATGGCGTTCACGCTGCGGCAGCTGCAGTATTTCATCTCGGTCGCCGAGGAAGGCACCGTCTCGGCAGCGTCGCAGGCGCTGTCGATCAGCCAGTCGGCGGTCACCGACGCGATCAAGGAACTCGAGAACGATCTCGGCGTCACCCTGTTCGAGCGGCACCGGCGCGGCCTCGCCATCACCCATCGCGGCCACCAGTTTTACCGGCACGCCACCCGCATCCTCGCCAGCGTCTCCGATGCGCGGCGGAGTTTTGGCGAAGCGGCGGCTCCGGCGGGCGGCACGCTGCAGCTCGGCGTCACCTCGCTGGTCGCGGGCTATGTGCTCTCCGATCTCCTCGCCCGCTACCGCCGCGCCAACCCCAACGTCAACGTCACCGCCATCGAGGACAATGGCGACTATCTCGAGCATCTGCTGATCGGCGGCGAACTGGACGTCGCCGTCATGGTCATCTCCAACCTGCGCGACCGCGTCGCCCTGCAGGCCGAAATCTTCGAGACCTCGCCCTATCGCCTCTGGCTGCCGCTCGGCCACCGGCTGGCCGGCGCCGACATCATTTCGGTGAGCGACATCGTCCCCGAACCGCTGATCATGCTCACGGTCGACGAAACCGAGGAGAACACCGGCAAGCTCCTCGCCGCCTTCTCGGCACGCCCAAACGTCGCCTTCCGCACCCGCTCGGTGGAGGCGGTGCGCAGCCTCGTCGCCACCGGCGCCGGCATCGCGCTCCTCCCCGATCTCGTCTACCGCCCCTGGTCGCTCGAAGGCGACCGGATCGAGAGCCGTGACGTGTCGGGTGCGCTGCCGGTGGTGCAGGTCGGCATGGTCTGGCGCCGCGGCAGCCAGCTGACCCAGGCGGCGCGCGATTTCATCGGCCTCGCCCAGCAGCAGCATCTGTCGCGAACCCGGCCGTCGCCGGAACGGCGGACCAGCTGACCACACCGGACGTGATATCGGAAAATCCGATAGCTCCCTTCTGTCGAATGAATTTGCGAATGTTCCCCCGTCCGATACCGTCTCATCCGAGGGCCGGATGCGCTTTTGGGAGCGCGGCCCGTGCAGGGAGCAAACGATGAAATCCATTCTCAAGACTAGAGTGTTCCGGACGTGCACCGCCTTGACCATGGTTGTCGCCGTCGGCGGCCAGACGATGGCGCAGGACATGCTGCAATCGCTCGGCGCCGGTGAGGGCGAAGTCTCTATCGTGGCATGGGCCGGCTATATCGAGCGCGGCGAGACCGACAAGGCCTTCGACTGGGTCACCAAGTTCGAGGCCGATACCGGCTGCAAGGTCTCCGTCAAGACCGCTGCCACCTCCGACGAAATGGTCGCGCTCATGAACGAGGGCGGCTTCGACCTCGTCACCGCCTCGGGCGACGCCTCGCTCCGGCTCATCGCCGGCAAGCGCGTGCAGCCGATCAACACCGCGCTGATCCCGTCGTGGTCGGCCATCGACCCGCGGCTCGAAAGCGCCGCCTGGCACACCGTGGACGGCGTCCACTACGGCACCCCCTATGTCTGGGGCGCCAACGTGCTGATGTACAATACCGAAGTGTTCGGCGACACGCCGCCCACCAGCTGGAACGTCGTGTTCGAGGAAATGGATCTCCCCGACGGCCAGACCAACAAGGGGCGCGTCCAGGCCTATGACGGCCCGATCTACGTCGCCGACGCAGCGCTCTACCTGATGACGCACAAGCCCGAGCTGGGGATCACCGACCCCTACGCGCTCAACGAGGAACAGTACGCCGCTGCGCTTGACCTGCTGCGCGTACAGCGCACCCTCGTCGGCCGCTACTGGCACGACGCCTTCATCCAGATGGACGACTTCAAGAACGAAGGCGTCGTGGCCTCCTCCTCCTGGCCGTTCATGGTCAACGTGCTGAAGGCCGAAGGCGCCCCCGTTGCCTCGACCTTCCCCGAGGAAGGCATCACCGGCTGGGCCGACACCACCATGCTGCATGTCGACAGCCCGCACCCCAACTGCGCCTACATGTGGATGGAGCACTCGATCTCGCCCAAGGTGCAGGGTGACGTGTCCGCCTGGTTCGGTACCGTGCCGTCGGTGCCCGCTGCTTGCACCGGCAACGAACTCCTCGGCGATACCGGCTGCGCCAACAATGGTGGCGACGATTTCGAGAAGATCCGCTTCTGGCGCACCCCGGTCACCAAGTGCGAGACCGGCGAATGCGTGCCGTACTACCGCTGGGTCTCCGACTATGTCGGCGTGATTGGCGGACGCTAGGCCATCCCGGGGGCGCTGCTTCGGCCGCGCCCCCGATTCCTCCCACTACGATCGTCGAGAACGCCATGACGACCGCAGTCTCGCTGCATAATGTGTCGCGCCATTTCGGCAGCGTGCGGGCCATGGACGGGGTCGACCTCGTGGTGGCGCCGGGCGAGTTCTTCGCCATGCTGGGGCCATCGGGCTCGGGCAAGACCACCTGCCTGCGCCTGATCGCCGGCTTCGAGCAGCCCACTTCCGGCCGCATCGAGATTTTCGGCGAAGCAGTGGAGGGCGTGCCGCCCTATCGGCGCAACGTCAACACCGTGTTCCAGGACTATGCGCTGTTCCCGCACATGAACGTGCGCGACAACGTCGCCTTCTCGCTGATGCTGCGCAAGGTCGACAAGGCCGAGCGCTACCGCGCCGCCGAGGCGGCGCTCGAGCTGGTCCGGCTCACCGGCTATGGCGACCGCCGCCCCGGCCAGCTCTCGGGCGGCCAGCGGCAGCGCGTGGCGCTCGCCCGCGCCATCGTCAACAAGCCCAAGGTGCTGCTGCTCGACGAGCCGCTCGGCGCCCTCGACCTGAAGCTGCGCGAGCAGATGCAGGAGGAGCTGAAGGCGCTCCAGAAGCAGCTCGGCATCACCTTCATCTTCGTCACCCACGACCAGGGCGAGGCCCTGTCGATGGCCGACCGCGTCGCCGTGTTCAACGCCGGCCGCATCATGCAGGTAGGCACCCCCGAGGAAATCTACCGCCGCCCGCAGACCCGCTTCGTCGCCGATTTCGTCGGCTCCTCCAACGTCCTGCCGCCCGAGTTCGTGCTGTCCGTGGCCGGCGTTTCGAGATGGGCCAGCCTCCGCCCCGAGGCGATCAGTGTATCGCAAGCGAGTGACGGCGCCGCGCCGCTCACCGGCACGGTCGTCACCCGCAGCTATACCGGCTCCACCACCCGCCTCGGCATCGACCTCGCCGGCCAGCGCCTCACTGCCGTCGTGCCGGCTTCCGGCGACCTGCCGCACGAAGGCGACCGGGTCACCGTCTCCTTCCCGACCGATGCTCTCCACTTCATGGAGAACCCCGAGTGACCGCGCTCGCGGCAGGCACGGGCGCCATCCTCGCCAACCGGCGCGGCTGGCTCGGCGCGCTGTCCGACCATTTCTGGCGCCGCCCGGGCCTCCTCATCTTCCTGATGCTGCTGCCGGCCATCCTGTGGCTCGGCATCGTCTATCTCGGCTCGCTGCTGGCGCTGCTGCTGCAGAGCTTCTTTTCGATCGACGAGTTCTCCGGCCTCATCAACCGCGAGTTCACCCTCAAGACCTATGCCGAGCTGCTCCGCCCGCAGAATCTCGACATCATCGTCCGCACCACCTCGATGGCGGCGCTGGTCACCCTCGCCTCGGCCGTCGTCGCCTTTCCCATCGCCTACATGGCCGCCCGTTATGCGCGGGGGAAGTGGAAGGCGCTGTTCTACCTCGCCATCATGCTGCCGCTCTGGGCCAGCTACCTGGTGAAGATCTACGCGTGGAAGCTGATCCTCGCCAAGGAAGGCATCCTCAACTGGGCCTTCGAGCAACTGCATCTCAAATGGCTGCTCGAGGCGTGGCTGTCGATCCCGGTCATCGGCGGCAACTCGCTGTCGATCAGCTACACCGGCACCTTCCTCGTCTTCCTCTATGTCTGGATGCCCTTCATGATCCTGCCCATCCAGGCAGCGATCGAGCGCGTCCCCACCAACCTGCTCGATGCCTCGGCCGATCTCGGCGCCACCCCGCGCCAGACATTCTGGAAGGTGATCTTCCCGCTGGCGCTGCCCGGCGTCATCGCCGGCTCGATCTTTACGTTTTCGCTGACCCTGGGCGACTACATCATCCCGCAGATCATCGGCAATTCGCAGTTCTTCATCGGCCAGGCGGTCTATTCCCACCAAGGCACCGCCGGCAACATCCCGCTCGCCGCCGCCTTCACCGTCGTGCCGATCGTCATCATGGGCCTCTACCTGTGGCTCGCCAAACGCGCCGGAGCCTTTGATGCGCTCTGACCGGCAGACTTGCGCCATGCGGTGGAGCCGTGTCGGGGCACCGAGGTCGCCGTGCTCCTCCACCGCGCAGCGGGGGAGGGGGACCATGCGAAGCATGGTGGAGGGGGCGCTCCCAATCGCTGCCGAACAAAGCAAAGAGCGTGGAGGGCGGCAATGAACTCCGACTCCCACGCCCCCCTCGGCCTCAAGGTCGCCGCCTTCGCCGGCCTGCTCTTCATGCTCGCCCCGCTGGCGCTGATCTTCCTTTATGCCTTCTCCACCGAGGAGCGGACCTACCAGTGGCCGCCGCCGGGGCTGACGCTCAAATGGTTCGAGGCCGCCTGGAACCGGCCCGATGTCTGGCAGGCGCTCACCCTCTCGGTGCAGGTCGCCTCCATCTCCACCGTCATCGCCCTGGTGCTCGGCACCCTCGTCGCCGCAGCCGTGTCGGGCACGAAGTTCTTCGGCCGGGAGACCATCTCGCTGCTGGTGATCCTGCCCATCGCGCTGCCCGGCATCATCACCGGCATCTCGCTGCGCTCCGCCTTCAACCTGATGGAAATCCCGTTTTCGTTCTGGACCATCATCCTCGGCCACGCGACGTTCTGCATCGTCGTGGTCTACAACAACGCTGTCGCCCGCTTCCGGCGGCTGCACGGCTCGCTGGTCGAGGCCGCGATGGACCTTGGCGCCGATGGCTTCCAGACCTTCCGCCACGTCATCCTGCCCAATCTGGGCACCGCGCTGCTCGCCGGCGGCATGCTGGCCTTTGCGCTGAGCTTCGATGAGGTGATCGTCACCACCTTCACCGCCGGGCAGCAGCAGACCCTGCCGATCTGGATGCTCGAAGAACTTATCCGGCCGCGCCAGCGGCCTGTCACCAATGTGGTGGCGATGGTGGTCATCATCGTCACCTTCCTGCCCATCCTCGCCGCCTTCTACCTGACGCGCGGCGGGGAACAATCGGTTGCCGGGGCAGGCAAGTAGGACCGGGAGAGAGACCATGGACACGCAAATGCTGATCGGCTCGCGCTTCGAAGCGGGCACCGAAACCGCCGAGCAGGTGCTGAACCCGCGCACCGGCGCGCTGATCGAGCCCGTCGCCGAGGCCTCCGACAGCCAGATCGACGCGGCCGTCGCCGCCGCCGAAAAGGCCTTCGCCACCTGGAGCCGCACCACCCCCGGCCAGCGCTCGAACTACCTGCTGAAGATCGCCCAGGCCATCGAGGATGACGCGGCCGGCTTCGCTGCGCTCGAGGCGCTGAACTGCGGCAAGCCGATCAACGCCGTGCTCAACGACGAAATCCCCGCCATCGTCGATTGCTGGCGCTTCTTCGCCGGCGCGGTCCGCAACATGCATGGCGCGGTGGCGGGCGAGTACCTCCCCGGCCATACCTCGATGATCCGCCGCGACCCCATCGGCGTCGTCGCCTCCATCGCGCCGTGGAACTACCCGCTGATGATGATGGCCTGGAAGCTGGCCCCCGCCATCGCCGGCGGCAACACCGTCATCTTCAAGCCCTCCGAGCAGACCCCGCTCACCGCCCTGAAGCTCGCCAAGGTGTTCGCCGATGTCCTGCCCGAAGGCGTCGTCAACGTCGTGCTCGGCCGCGGCGAAAGCGTCGGCAACGCGCTCATCAACCACCCGCGCGTCAACATGATCTCGATCACCGGCGACGTCGCCACCGGCAAGAAGGTGCTGCAGGCCGCCGCAAAGTCGGTCAAGCGCACGCATCTTGAACTCGGCGGCAAGGCCCCGGTCATCGTCTACGACGACGCCGACCTCGATGCGGTGGTCAACGGCCTCAAGGCCTTCGGCTTCTACAATGCCGGCCAGGATTGTACCGCCGCCTGCCGCATCTATGCCGGCCCGAAGATCCACGACCGGCTGGTCGCCGACCTCAGCGCGGCCGTCGGCTCGATCCAGTTCAACCAGCAGGACGATACGATCAACGAAATCGGCCCGCTGATTTCAAAGCGCCAGCGCGACCGCGTCGCGAGCTTCGTCGAGCGCGCGTCGGAACTGCCGCACATAAAGATCACTACCGGCGGCCACGTCTCGGGCGACAAGGGTTTCTACTACGAGCCCACCGTCATCGCCGGGGCCCTGCAGCAGGACGAGATCGTGCGGCGCGAAGTGTTCGGCCCGGTCGTCTCGATCACCCGGTTCACCGAACCCGAGGATGCCATCGCCTGGGCCAACGATTCCGACTACGGCCTCGCCTCGTCGGTGTGGACCAAGGACATCGACAAGGCGATGCAGACGGCCGCCCGCCTGCAATACGGCTGCACCTGGATCAACACCCACTTCATGCTGGTCAACGAGATGCCGCATGGCGGCCTCAAGCAGTCCGGCTACGGCAAGGACATGTCGATCTACGCGCTGGAGGATTACACCGCCGTCCGCCACGTCATGATCAATCACGGATAACAGGGGGTTGGCCCGGCAGCCACTGGACAAACCCCCGCCTGCAGATACCGTGCGGGCGAGGGTAGATGGTGACCGAACAGAACCAGCCAACCGGTCCGAAACGCAGGGCGGCACGGCGGCGCGCCGACACGGCGGAGCCATCGGCGGAAGCAGTCACGTCGTCCGCGCCCGCCGAAATCGCGGCGCCCCGGCGGCCGTCGCGCCGTTTCATTACGCTGCCCACCGTCGAGGCGATCTCGAATACGCTGCGCTCGCTGCTGATCAACTTCAGCTTCTTTGTGGCTTTCTTCCTGCTGCTGCCGGCCCTCGCCACCCAGCTGTGGAAGAATCAGGTGGTGATCGAGCCGATCTCGGTGCCGCTGACCCTTGTAGAAATGGGCCTCACGCCCGAGGTCGCCGCCAATCGCGTCTGGGACGGGCTCAAGGATTTCGAGTCCGCCGCCGACACCGCCAAGCGGACCTTCGTCGCCGTGCCGCAGGGGCGGGCGCTCGATTTCTCTATCCCGCAGAGCGGCCTGTCGCTCGAGGCGGTGCTGTCGCAGGTGCGCCAGTTCCTCAACCTGTTCGAAACCCGCATCTCCGGCGAGTTCGTCTGCGCCACCCCGGCCTGCGCCCCCGAGCAAATGCGGCTCCGGCTGCGCGTGCTGCGCGGCACCGCTACCATCATCGATCTGCCCGAGGTCGGCTCCACCCCCAGCCGCGACTATTTCCGGCTCGCCGCCGAGCACATCTTCAGCGAGCTCGATCCGTTCGTCTCGATCGCCGCCCTGTCGCGCACCGCGCCCGACCGCGCCGTGGTGCTGGCCCGCCAGCTGGTGCGGCAGCGCGACCCGGCGGCCCAGTGGGCCTACAACCTCATCGGCGAAATCGAGATGAACCGCGGCAACCATGCCGAGGCGCTTGCCGCCTTCGAGGCAGCGCGCCAGCGCGATCCAAAACTGGTCGAAGCCGAGGTCAATCGCGCCCTCGCCCTCGCCCATCTCGGCCGCTTCGACGAGGCGAACGCGGCGCTGCGGCAGGCGTCCCGCGCCGGTACTGGCCGGTTGGAGATCGCCCAGGGCCAGGCCTCTGTCGCCTACATGCAGGGCGACCGCGCCACCGCCGTGGGGCATTTCCTCGCTGCGGCCGAACTCGAACCGGCCGAGCCGCGGCACCTGGTGCTGGCCGGCCGCACCGAACTGGAATTGGGCGAGCGCGCCTCGGGCGAAGCGCATCTCGAGGAGGCCCTCGCCGTCGCGCCGGGCGACCCCGAGGCGCTCGAAGCCCTGGGCAACCTCTACTACGGCAAGTACGGCGATCCGCCCGACTACGCCGCCGCTGCCACCATGTATCGCAACTGGGCGCAGTTCGAGCCGAACAATACCGAGGCCTGGTTCTCCCTCGGCAACGCACTGGTCGCCACCCGGGCCTATGCCGATGCGCTCGCCGCCTACGATGCCGCGATGGCGCGCGGCGAGACCAGCGACCGCCTGATGGTCGTGCGCGCCGGCACCCTGATGGGTCTGGCGCTCGCCGGCGACCGCCCGCTCGCCGACCCCATCGCCGCCTTCGAGGCGCTGCGCGATGCCAGCCCGCCCATTCCGACGGTTTTCCTGTCGCTGGGCAAGCTCTACGACCGCGACAACCGGCCAGCCGAGGCGCGAGACGCCTTCAGCCGCTTCCTTGACCTGGCCCCTGCCGATCACGAGCAGCGCGGCTTCGCCCAAACCGAAGTGGCGCGGCTTTCGCCACCAACCGACTAGCCCGTCTTATTCACGCTGGGCCT
>Ga0247835_1000860_pt1 | contig 40614 bp, 34 predicted proteins | sample LaCtaG_3_FD_189912 | JGI IMG/M metagenome (GOLD analysis project Ga0247835, IMG submission 189912) | Freshwater microbial communities from meromictic Lake La Cruz, Castile-La Mancha, Spain - LaCruzMarch2015_13.5m | ecosystem: Environmental > Aquatic > Freshwater > Lake | place: Spain: Castile-La...
GCGGGGTGGCGGATCGCCCTGCGGGCATCCGCCCTACGGGCATCCACCCAACGGGGACGGGACACCCGCTGCCCTATCCCTATGACCGGCAGCCGTGGCCGTCTTCGCTGCCGGCCGACCTGACCCGCGCCCTGCTTGCGCAGCGGGCCGCACTGGGCGCCTTGCCCGGGGCGGCGGCGCCGCTCTGGGTGCCGGTGGACCTGACCCTGCCCGAGGACGGACTGGAACCGGCCGACTACGGGCTGGCGGCCCTATGGGCGGCCATCGGGGAGGTCTCGACCCTGGGGCTTCAGGAGCGTTTGAGTGCGGACACCGGGGTGCGCGACAGCTTCGCCCGCACCGCTCACCCCCATATAGTCGGTTACGCCCTGGCCGCCGCCGCGCTCGGCGCCCTGCCGCTGGTGGATCTGGTGGGCGTCCCGGCGGTGCAGGCCAAGCTGCTGCACAGCCTGGCGGCCATCTACGGCCAGGGCTGGGGCGGGCGCCAGGTGTCGGAATTTTTGGGCCTCCTGGGGCTGGGGGTGGGCGTGAGCTACCTGGCCCGGTTCCTGGGCCGTGAGGTCGTCAAGCTCGTCCCCTACCTGGGTCAGACCCTGGGGGCGCTCTGGGGGGCGAGCGCGAGCGGTGCCACCACCTTCGCACTCGGCAAGGCCGCCTGCTACTACTTCGGCACCCGCCGCCTGGGCGGGCGGATCGACCCGGCGGCCCTGCGACGGGTCTATGCCGAGGCCCTGGCGACCGGCACGCGATTACTCAGTCACGACGCGGCGCCCGGCGATGCAGAAACGAAGAAAAGAGATTTGTCCGCAAATGAACGCAAATGAACGCAAATCAAGAGGAATGAGTCATCCTGGAAAGAGCATTTGTTTCACGCAAAGACGCAAAGACACAAAGTTTTTCAATGCGATATCTCTGTCGTACGGTTCACCTACCGGGTGGCGGGATCATCGCCAGCAAAGTTCTATTCTTCTTTGCGTTCTTGGCGTCTTTGCGTGAGCAATTGCCGATTCTAGGGTCATTTGATTCGCGCTCGCACCCCGGCTTACGCCGACCGACTCGCGTGAGCAACATACTTATTCTTATTTGCGTTCATTTGCGTTCATTTGCGGACAGTTATTCTTGATCGGGTAAACAACGTGTTCAACCGCTTCGACCGTCTGCGCCTGATCGCGCTCCTGCTGTGGACCCTGCCGGTGGCCGCGCTGCTGCCGCTCGGGCTCCTGTGGCTGTGGCAGTCCGGGAACCTCCCCTGGTGGCTGGCCGCTATGGTCGGGAGCAGCGCGGCGGGCTACGGCTTCCAGTTCTGGCTGCGCCGCCGGGACCGGCGGCTGCTGGCCGGGGCGCAGACGGCCCCCGATCCCCACTGGCCGCCGCGCGCCAAGGCCGCCTGGGACGGGATCGAGGCCATGGCCGCCGCGGTCAAACCCGAGGACTGGCCACTCACCGACAACCCCCGGCTCACGGACCTGGGCCGCGACGCACTCGAACTGGTGGCGCGCGTCTATCACCCCAAGGTCGAGCGGCCCCTGCTGGAGCTGACCCTGCCCCACCTGCTCCTGATCATCGAGCGCGCCTGCCGGGACCTGCGCACCGAGGTCGCCGCCCAACTCCCGCTCAGCCACCGCCTGACGCTCGGCGACCTGGTGCGCGCCTACCGCTGGAAGTCGACCGCGGAGCACCTGCTGGGGCTCTACCGGGCCGGCCGGATGGTCTTCAATCCTGCCGGCGCCATCCTGAGCGAGGCCTGGGAGCGGTTGCGTCGCCAGTCCTTCACGGCCGCCTGGACCGACCTGCACCGCTGGCTGCTCCAGGAGTACATCCGCAAGGTCGGCTATTACGCCATCGCGCTCTACAGCGGGCGCCTGACCCTGACCGAGGCCGGGCCCGCCGCGCTCACCCCCGCCTCCGACGGTGACTTGGGACAGGCCGCGGCGGACGCCGCCGCCCGCGCCGACGAGCCCCTGCGGATCCTGGTCCTGGGCCGCGCCAACGCCGGCAAATCGAGCCTGATCAATGCCCTCTTCGGCCGCCTGACGGCCCCCGCGGACGTCCTCCCGGACCCCGCGGCGCCCGTCACCCCCTATCGCCTGGAGCGCGCCGGACTCACCGCCGCCCTGGTCTTCGACACCCCGGGCTGCGACACCGCCGGCCTGACCCCCAAGGCGCTGGAGCGGCTGGCGGACACCGCGGACCTGGTGCTCTGGGTCACCGCCGCCCACCGGCCCGACCGCCAGGGCGAGCGCACGACGCTCGACGGGCTGCGCGCCCGCTGGGCCGCCCGCCCGGACCATCACCCCCCGCCGCTCTTGGTCGCCGTCAGCCACATCGATCAGTTGCGCCCGCCCCGGGAGTGGCAGCCGCCCTATGACCTGGCCAATCCCAAGGGCGCCAAGGCGACCAACATCGCCGCCGCGGTCACGGCCGCGGCGGAGGATCTCGCCGTGCCGCTCACCGACGCCATCCCCGTCTGTCTGGCCGCGGGGCTTGTCTACAACGTCGCGGACAGCCTCTGGACCGCCATCCTCGAGCGCCAGGGCGCGGCCGACCGGGTGCGCCTGCTGCGCTGCCTGGACGAGCAAAAACGGGCGGAGGACTGGGCCCTGCTGCGCCGACAACTGGCGAGCACCGGGCGCTTCCTGGCGGGGCTGCCGGGGCGGTTGCTGCCCTGACCCATTCGGGTGGTGATGGTCATCGAAACCTGACCGTCATCTTTTCGATCAGCGGCGGTTGGTCCGCGCAGCGGACCCTACGGTAAGGCCGCGTTCCGTAGGGTCCGCTGTGCGGACCAGCGGCCTCGCGGCTCGCGCGGTTGTCGCCGATGCGCCGTGATATCCTTGTCTTCCTTGGCTTTTGCACTTGCACGGAGACTCCAGCGTGGTCAGCTTTGTTCGAAAGAGGCTTCAGGTATTTGTATCGTCGACCTACACCGACCTGGTGCTGGAACGACAGGCAGCGGTCGAGGCCATACTGACTGCCGGCCACATACCGGCGGGGATGGAGTTGTTCACATCCGGCGACGAGTCGCAAATGGAGGTGATAAACCAATGGATCGACGAGTCGGACGTTTATCTACTGATCCTCGGCGGCCGTTATGGCAGTGTCGAACCGAAGACCGGGAAAAGCTATACCCAGATCGAATACGAATACGCGGTTGCGCGGGGTAAACCGCTGTTCGCCTGCGTGATCAAGGACGCGGCACTTGAAAGCCGGATCAGAATCCACGGCTCCAGCGTTATCGAGACCGAGCATGCGCACCAGCTCAAGGGCTTCCGTGCCCTCGTGCTCACCAAGATGGTTCGCTTTTGGGAGGATGCCAAGGACATCAAGATTACAGTCGGCGAGACGCTTGCGCAATTCGCGCGACGGGACGAGTTGCCCGGCTGGGTCCGCGCAAGTCAGGAGGCCAATATGCCGGCACTTGCCGACGAGATCGCCCGGCTCAGCAAAGAGAATGCGCAGTTGCGGAGCCAGATTGCTGAAGGCCGACCTGGCAATACCATTCTTGGTCTGAGCTTCCAGGAACTTAGGGGAGTTCTTGAAGATAAGGGCCTGCTCGGGTTTCTCCGTGCCAATCGATTGAAACTCTCCGGCGGTACTGAGGTTCTTGATGGTTCAGACCCATTTTATAATGATACATTCCCAAGTGAGCTCGATGCGCTTGGCGTCATATGCTGGAATCAAAATTATGGAGAATTCAAGTTAACAGACGCCGGCCGGAAATTCCTCAATCGGCTGGAGCTTGAGGAGCCCGTGCCTGATGACGCAGGAGATCCTGATCGCGCGCCGTAGGGGCTCGCCGGCCTGGCACGGGCGGCGGCGATCAGGTCGCGGACTGGCCAGACCTCGAAGTCGCGGCCCGCGGTCGGTTAGCGCAGGCTGTCGAGGGCGAAGCGCTGCAACAGGGCGAGCTTGTCCCGGTAGGGCTTCGGGTTTGTAGGTCGGCCTTCAGACCGATCGCGGCGCCCCCGGTCGGCCTGAAGGCCGACCTACAGCGGGGCGCCAACCGCCGCTTGGGCGGCCGGAGTTATGATCAATGCCGGGCATTTACCCTGCACGTAATCTGGTAAGTTTTTCTACCCTATTGCATTTCTTAGCGAGCTTGGCGCCTTGGCGTGAGTCACTGCCGAATTTAGGTTGACGGCACCCAGACGCACCAGGACGCGGTTGACCAGCAGGGTGCCGAGCCGCCAGAGCCGGGACAGCGCCCAGACCAAGACGGCAAACAGGATCATTCCAAACAGCCCGGCCAGCGTATTCTCGGCGAGCTGCGCCGGGTGGTGGAAACTGGCGGCAAGGGAGTCGGCGACGCCGCGCACCCAGTCGAGCAGCGCAGGCAGCGGGCCTTGGTCCGACGGCGGGATGGGTGCAGTAGGTTCCATCGGCATGCTGTCTGCCCCGGATCAGCCCCGCACCACGATGATCCGCCGACCCTGTGGACTCAACGCCTCGGTGCAAGCGGTGCGCTCCGCGATCGGCGGCTGACCAGCTCGGCGGTCGAAGATCACCAGCCAGCCGGTGTCGAGCCCCAGCCCGGCCAGATAGCCGTCCAATTGCCGCAGCCCCGCGGTCAGCGGGTCGGGGGCGCCGTCGCGCCAGACCTTCAGTTCCATACCCAGGGTGACCGCCCCATAGCGCAGTCGCAGGTCCATCCGCCCGGAGCCGATGGCGTATTCGCGCTCCAGGGTCCCGCCGCCGTTGACGACGCGGTTCAGAAAGGCCATCAGGACCAGGTGCGGGGCGATCTCGTGATAGGGGGCGCTGCCCAGGAGCGGTTGCCCGTGCTCGCGCCAGAAGGCGAGAAAGGCATCCAGCAGGCACTGCGGGTTCAGGGTGCCATCGGCGTTCAGCCAGGTGGGGGCTATGTGCGGCAGGGAGGCCTGCGGGGTGAAGGTCAGGGCGCGCGGCAGCACCTCGCGGTAGATGGGATTGGCGATCGTCAGCCCCTTGCCGGGTGCCATCCGGCATAGCCCCAGGTCGATGAGATAGGCGATGTCGTCCTCGGACGCCTGATCCAGGGCGGTGCCGGCCAGCATCGGTTCGATCACGCGGCGCACCCGCGGCTCGCGCAGCTTGTCGGCCAATTGGTCCAGATGTGTGACGCGATTGAGGATCAGGGTTTCCTTCGCCTGGTCGATCAGCGCCGCCGTGATCGGCCGGGAACGGTCCCGCCCGGCGCGCCGGTCGAAGCACGCCTCATAGGCCAGCGCATTGACCAGCCAGGGCTGGCCCAGGGTCAGCTCCCAGACCAGCGCCAAGGCCTCCGGCGTGAAGACCTGTCCGGTCTCGACGGTGTGTTCCTGGAGCAAGGCCGTCACCTCGGCTGGCGTGAAATCCCCCAGATGCAGCGATTTCGCCTTGATGTTGAAGGCGCTGCCGCCGGTGATGGGCGCCGCCTCGGAGCTGGCGTGAATCCGATAGTCACGCAGATCGCGCACCCCGCAGAGGATCACCGTCTGCGGAAAGTGCCGCGGGCGCTGCTCATAGCCGGAGCGCAACTGACGCAGCAGCGAGATCAGGGTGTCGCCCACCAGGGCGTCCACCTCGTCCAGCAGCAGCACCACGGGCCGCGGAGACTGGGTACACCAGCGGGTGAGAAAGACCTCCAGCGTCGCCAGGGGCGCCGCGCCCTCAAGCACCTCACGGGCCAGCGCGTCGGCCCCCGTATCCCCCAGGCGCCAGGTGGCACTGTTGGCGATCAACTGGACCACCGCGGCCATACCGGGCTCGACCCGCTCGCGGGCGGCCTGGGCGGCCTCGATATTGACGTAGAGCGCCCGGTAACGCCCCTCCCGATTCAGATATTCCATCAGGGCCAGCAGACAGGTGGTCTTACCGGTCTGGCGCGGGGCATGGAGCAGGAACCATTTTTTCTGGTCGATCAGATCCAGGACCAGTTCCAAATCCCAGCGCGCGAGCGGCGGCAGGCAGTAGTGGTCGTCCGCCCGCACCGGGCCTTCGGTGGTGAAAAAGCGCATGGCGTCACTCCAGGGCAGCGCAGGACCCGATTGGGGACCTGCGCGACGAGCTTAGCACGGGGGCACCTGTCGGGCGCGCGCCGCCCAGCGAACCCGGAGCGCGCAGCCACGGGGGCGCGATGGTCGATGCGAGCCCGCTGTTCCCGTACTCCCGTACTCCCGTACTCCCGTACTCCCGCACTCCCGTACTTCCCCAACGCACGACTGGGGCACGCGCCACGGTGGTCGAATCTTGATCGGCGAGCGGAGACTAGGTTTTCGCCCCCGCCCGCCCGTCCGCCCGCGCCCCCTCCTCCCGCACCGCGCACCGCGGGGCGTCCATGGCGGCGGCCAGGTCGCGCAGCGTCATCTCACCCAGGGCCGCCGCCTGGGCGGCATCGAGTTTGCGCTCCAGTGCCTCGATCCCCTGGTCCGGGGCCGTGCCGTGGCAGCCGCTTTCGTATTCCTCGAAACTGCGCACCCCATCGAGCAATGACTTGATCGAGATCCCCTCCGGGGCGCGGGCGGGGACATAGCCGGGCGGTGCGGCCGCGGTGCGCAGCAGGAAGCCCTCCTGCTCCAGGATATGCAGGATGCGCGCGGTACTGACATCGGGAATGCCCAGGGCCGCCGACAGCGCCTCACTGGTCCAGACGGACTCACCGGCCAGGAAATTGCGGGCGCAGTGACCGGCCACCAGGAGCGCCAGGCGCTCGCGCAGCCGGTTGCTCAGGCGCAGGTCGCGCGCCCGGCTGCGCAGATACTCCGGGTGCTGGTGATAGAAGGCGATGCTGGCCCCGGTCAGCACGATGAGCCAGGCGATATAGAGCCACAGCATGAAGAGGATCAGGATCGCCAGCCCCGAATAGATGGCGGCATACTGGGTGGAACTGGCCATGAAGTGGGCGAAGAGCCAACCGACCGCCTCCCACAGCACCCCGGCCACCAGGGCGCCGATCAGGGCCGAGCGCACCTTGACCCGCGCGTTCGGCACGAACACATAGAGGAAGGAGAAGGTGAAGACGATCAAGACAAAGGGCACCAGGCTGCCGCCCGCATCGATCAGGGTCCCCACCGGCTCCACCGCCAGGAGTGACTCCACGAAGGCCGTGCTGCGCGCGGAGGTGGAGAGGCCCACGGCGGAAAAGAACAGCACCGGGCCGATCAGCAAAACACTTAGATACTGGCTCACCCGCTGGGCCAGGGGCCTGGTCTCGGTCACCCGCCAGGTGTCGTTGAAGACCTGCTCGATCTTCTGGATCATGGAGATCACGGTGTAGATCAGGATCGCCAGCCCCACCGAGCCCAGGACCCCCACCTGCATCTTGTCCACGAACCCCAGCATGTTCTGGGCAATCTCCGGGGCCTGATCGCCCAGCGGCTCCAGGGCGTGCAGCAGCAGCGGCTCCAGCGCATTGTGGGCACCGAAGCCCTTGAGGACGGAGAAGCTCACCGCCAGCAGGGGGATCAGTGACAGCAGCGTCGTATAGACCAGGCTCATCGCCTGGAGCGAGAGATAGCCCGCGGTCGCGTCGCGGTACAGGGCATAGAGCAGGCGGGCGAGCCACACCAGGCGCACCTGCCAGGCGGGCAGGCCTGGGAGTTGAGTGCCCCAGATCAGGGTGTCCAGGCGCCCCCAGAGGGGCGGTTCGGGTGGGTTCATCGGGATCGGTTCCTGGTTGTGGGACGCGGGCGGGCCAATCCCCGGGCCCGGGCGGATGGCGGTTCCGACCTCAGAGCAACTTCAGCGTATCGAAGGTCACCGCATTCATCGAAAATCCCCCTTGGTGTGCCTGCCGCCGTCGCGGCTGGGGCGGTGATCAGAATGCCGGCAATCGGCCGGTGTAGGTCGCCCTTCAGGGCGACCGGGCGTCCACGTCGGCGGCCGGTCGCCCTGAAGGGCGACCTACAGTGGCCTGGGCCGATGGCCAGGTAAAGATCGAGGCCGCGGCAGGGGAAGCCTAGGCCGGGCCTGACGCCGGGGTCAAGGCGATTGCACCGGGGCGTGCAGCAACGCGGGGGAGACCGTAGACTCCCCAATCCCCCGCCGGTGCATGCACGCACTGGAGCAGCGGCGATCACAACCCTAACACGCGGCCGTTTTCTTTGCGTTCATTCGCGTTCATTTGCGGACGAACACCCTTCATCGACGCGGAATATCCACATGCATATGACCAGAAATCCGGGGCGCCCCCCGCTCCTGCCGATCCTGCTGGCCGCGCTCCTCGGCGCGCCCCTGGCCTGGGCCGAGCCCGCGGCGGACCAGACCCTCACCCCCCTCTCGGGGCAGCCCGCTGCCCCGGACTTCGACCTCAAGGACCCGCAGGGCCACCCCCAACGCCTGGCGGACTACCGCGGCCGGCCCGTGATCCTGAACTTCTGGGCCACCTGGTGCCCGCCCTGCCTGGAGGAGATGCCCTCTATGCAGCGCGCCCATGAGGCGGTGGCACCCGAGGGCATCGCCGTGGTCGCCGTCAACGTCGGGGAGGACCGGGACACCATCGCCGCCTTCCTGAAGCAGGCCCCGGTGGACTTCGCCGTGCCGATGGACACCGACACCAAGGTCGCCCAGCGCTACCATACCAAGGGGCTGCCGACCACCTATGTCATCGACGCCCAGGGCCGCCTGGCCTACCGGGCCACCGGCAGCCGGGCCTGGGACGACCCCAAACTGCTGGAGCAGGTGCGCGCCCTGAAGCAGGCGCCCGCCGCGGCGCCGGCCACCACGACCAACCCGCCGCCCACCACTGGCCCCTAGGGGTCCACCGCGCACTCTCGCGCAGAGACGCAGAGACCCAGAGGGAAGACGGGAAAGCCTGTTCCCGGTCCCACGCGCCTGAGACCGGGCAAGTATTCGCCGCGGTCGCGGCGAAGCCGCGAGTCGGAGCGCCGGCAGCTTGCCGGCCCGCCGCCGCAAGGCGGCGAATCGGAGCCGCGCGTGGCGCATAACCCATTGACCGTACAGGATAGCGACGGCGCTCCGCGCCGTGGCCGGCAAGCTGCCGGCGCTCCCAAGCTCAGCGCCGCGGTCGCGATCGGCAGCATAACGCGAATACCTGCCCAGTCTCTCCTGCCTGGGAATGCCCGGCGGGCGCTCGGCGTCCCGTCAACAAACCGGACGCGGAGCGCCCGCTCTTGCTCCCACGCGGGAGCGTGGGAGCCAGAAGCATCGGCGTCGTGGGCACTCCGCGACGCCCTCGCTCGCTCAAGCCTCGCCGGTCCGCACAGCGGACCCTACGGGCGCGACGCCCTAGGGTCCGCTGTGCGGACCGGCCGCCGCGCCGCCGCCGCAGCAGCCGGAATCATGATTGAGCCCCATCGGCGGGCTCCAGGCCGTAGGGTCCGCTGCGCGGATCGGCCGCCGCGCCACCACCGCCGCGGCCGGGGTCATGATCGGGGCCCGGCGGCACCGCGGTCCAGCCGGGGGTTGCGGTGCCCGGCCGGAAACCGCCCCGGCTCCGCACGGGGCGATTCCGGCCGCTCACCGCAACCCGGCTGGCCCTTCCTGACCCCGAATGCCGCTCCGCGTCATTCGGGCTGGCCTGCCGGTTCTGGACCTCGAGCCAGGCGGAAGCCCAGCCCGGCGCCACGGTCGGCCGGCTCCCAGCGGCGGCGCTGCGCGGAGCGGCAGTGCCCGGCATGGGAGAACCAGCTGCCGCCGCGCATCACGCGCCACAGACCCGTAGGCGTCTCCCAAGCAGTCCCGTCGTCCGGGGCGCCCTGATAGTCATCGTGCCAATCATCCTGGACCCACTCCCAGACGTTCCCGTGCAGATCGTGGAGCCCCCAGGGGGTGGGGCGTTTTTCACCGACCGGGTGGGTCTGGCCCGCTGCGTTGGCTTTGAACCAGGCGTGATCGCCCAAGGCCTTGTCATCGTCACCGCAGGACCAGCGGGTCTGCGTCCCCGCCCGACAGGCATATTCCCACTGCGCCTCGCTCGGCAGACGGTAGGTCCGTCCGGTCTGGGCGCTGAGCCAGACGCAATAGGCGACGGCGTCCTCCCAGGACACATTGATCGCCGGGCGCCGGTCGCGGCCCCAGCCCTGATCCTGCGGCTGCTCGCGCCGGGCGTCGGCGCAGAACCGGTCGTACTCGGCGAAGGTCACGGGGAAGCGGCCGATCGCGAAGGACCGGGCGATGCGTACTTCGTGCCTGGGCCGCTCGTAGTCGTGGCCCATCTCGTCGCCGTCCGGCGAGCCCATGAGAAAACGCCCGGCCGGCAGCCAGACCATCTCCGGCCCCTGGCCGCCGCCCTGGAGCCGGTCCTGAAAGACACTCAGCGGCTCGGGCTCAGGGGTGATGACCGCCGCCGGGACTGGGGGCTGCAGGGGCACCGGCGCACCGGCGCCAGGCCCGGCCAGCTCCGAGATATCGCGCACCAGCCGCCGGAATGCCCCGTGCCCCGGCCGGCCGTCCCAATCGCCCAGGTCCACCCCGTGGACATGCCTGAAATAGAGCGGCACCTTGACCGCTTCGAGCAGCACCGGCACCAGCTTGTTGGCGTCCAGGGCCTCGGCCGCCTCCGCGCGCACCCATTGGCGCTGCACCGAGGTCGCGGTCCAGACCACCAGCACGCAGCGCGCCGCGGCGAGCTCCCGCTCGATCTCCTCATCGAAGCGCCGCCCGGCCCGCAGGTCCGCGTCCCACCAGACGCCATAGCCCAGCGACTCGAGCGCCCGGGCGATGGGCTCGACCCGGCTCAAGTCCTTGCGCGCATAGCTGATGAAGATGTCCACGCCGTCCGCCCCAGTGCCAACCCCAATCGGTTGGGGTCAAGTGAAGCACGGGGCAGGGGTCTTTGACAAAGGTCACAGCAACCGCTCCCCCTGCGCCCGCAGTTGGCGCCGCAGCCGCCGGTTGAGCCCCTTGCAGGAAACGAACAGGGTCTCCCCGGGGCAGCGCAGTTGCGTCACCAGCCGCCGCTGGGCGTCGTCCTCGCGGGCGAACCAGGTCAACTGCACGACCATCACATAAAGGGGGCTCTCGGGAAAGACCCGCACCGCCTTACGGACGATCCACACGGACTTGAACTGACCCAGGGCCCGCACCTGGGCCTGCAGGTCGAGCCTCACGTCATCCGAGAGTTGCGCGGGCAGCAGCCGGTCACGCGGCCGCAGCCCGGCGCGTTCCTGCCGGGCGATCAGCTCCAGGTCCACATGGGCCTCGGCGCGCTCGCGCCAGCGCTCGGCCGCGGCGGGGTCACCGGTCCGCCGCAGGTAGGCGATCGCCTGGTTGCACGCGTCCAGCACCAGGGGGCGATGGCCGGCGGCGCGCTCCAGGTGGACGAGGCCCGCCGGTTGGGCGCGCTCGAGCAGGATCCGGCCGATCGCAAGCGCGGCGTCCGGGTCGTCCGGCCGCAGGGCCTGATAGTCCAGGTACAGGGGCAGCGGATCGGTCGCGGGCGCCAGGCGCTCGGTGAACATCGCCAGGTTCCAGCGGTCGATAGGGGTCAGGTCGGCCGCGGGCTTGGCGGTGATCGCGGTCAGGGCGACCCGCGCCCCCTGGAACTCCTCGTGACGCGCCCGCCAGGCCGCGCCGATCGCCGCGAGCCAGCGCCGGTCGAACCCGGCCAGGATGGCGTCCAGCCCCTCCCCGAGCCAGGCCTGCGCCGCGGAGTCCGTGACCGGCCCCGGCCGGCGCGCCGCCTCGCCGAGCGCGTCCAGGCGCTCGCGCAGGCAGGGGTGGGTATCGGTGCGGTCCGTCGGGCGCGCGAGCAGGCGGTCCAGCCACTGCCGGAACTGCGGCTCGTCCAGGGCGCTCTCCGCGAAGAAGCGGCGCAGGTCCGTGTAGGGCCGGACCCCGGGTTCGGGCTCCTGGTCGGCGCGGGCCAGCAGCGGCTGCCAGAAGCGCTCGGCCGCCAGGTCACCCTGGAGCTGGGTCGCGACCAGGGTGGCGGCGACCGTGGCGCCGGAGGTCAGGCGCGCGGCAGCGGCATCGGCCTCCAATTCATTGGCGCGTGCCGCGGGGAAGCTGTAGGCCCAGTAATGGGCGGCATACCAGTCGAAAAAGCGGCGCAGCGGGGCGACGGCCAGGCCCCCGGCCCGGTCGAGCGCCTCCGCGATGCGGGCCCAGCGGGCGCGCCGCCGATACACCCGGGCGTTGAAGCGCGCCCAGTTGGACGACAGATGACCGAACTCGTGGGCCAGAACCGCACGCGCCTGCCCCGGTGACAGGGACAGCAGCAGCGGCAGCCCCAGGATCAGCGTATGGCGGTAGGCCCCGAAGAGACCGAGGCGCGGCACCGAAGCAACGGCGGCATTGAGATCCGCGCTCAGCAGGACGCGATGGATCGGCGGACCCGCCAGGGCGAGGCGCAGCGCATCGATCTCGGCGAACAGGGCGGGATGCTCCGCGCGCCGCAGCTCCAGGCCGTCCGGCGCCACGAACTTCACCCCCATGGACCTGATCAGGACCCAGCCCAGCGGGAGCAGCACGATCGCGAGCTTGGACTTGATCAGGAGCAGCACCAGGACCGGCTTGAACACAACCGCCGCGGCCGTCCCGCCAACGAGGGCGAGGATCAGCGCCAGGGTGCCGAAGACCACCCCGAAGCCGAGCAGGCCGAGCAGGCGCAGGCGGCGCCGGTAGCGCCCGGGGTTGGTGCGCAGGGCCAATTCCGCGCGGTCGATCAGGTACTCGAGGCGGCGGCGGCGGGCGGTCGTGCTTGGGCTGGGCATCGCGGCGGGTCTCCATGGAAGGCCATTCAGCCTGGAAAGAACAATTAGTCCGCGAAAAACGCGAATGAACGCAAATAATACGAGGGCTTGTGTGTTCACCCGGCGTCGCTCCGAAGGTGCGCGGATACGGCCTTGATCATAATGCCGGCCAGGGGTGTGCAGGTCGGCCTTCAGGCCGACCGCGGCGCCCCCGGTCGGCCTGAAGGCCGACCTACAGCGGGGCGCCAACCGCCGCCCGGGCGGCCGGCAAGACCAGCCGCCCGGACGATGAACGTCTCCCGTGGGAGCGGCTTTAGCCGCGACCCAAGGCCGCGGTGACCCGCGAGGCTCGGACCATCCGCGAGGCGGCCTTGATCATCGTTCCGGCCGCCGCCCGGACGGAGTCCAAGGCTTCAGCCTTGGATGGGCAAGACCAAGGCTGAAGCCTTGGACTCCAGAAGAACAGCGCTGCCCGGAACCATGATCAAGGCCCGGGCGCGACCCCGTAGGGTCCGCTGTGCGGACCGACCGCCGCGTCGCCGGCGCGGTGGCCGGGGTCATGCTCGAGGCCCAGCGGCACCGCCGCCTGGGTCCAGACCACCAGCACGCAACGCGCGGCGGCGAGTTCCCGTTCAATGTCCTGGTGGAAGCGCCGCCCGGCGCGCAGGTCCGCATCCCACCAGACGCCATAGCCCAGGGACTCGAGCGCCCGGGCGATCGGCTCGACCCGGCTCAGATCCTTGCGTGCGTAGCTGATGAAGATGTCCAACCGATCCGCCCCCTGCCTGTCCTGATCAGTGCCTATCTCGGTTGCCCGATGGAAGGGCCGGGTATCCGGCCCGCTCGCTACAGGTCATTCCAGACCTCATCGTCGGGATTGTCCCAGACGTGCAGCATCGCGGGTCCCTGGGCCACCTTCAGGTCTTCGTCGAGCAGGTCCCGCAGTCCGTGCCGGACCTCAAGGTACCCGATGAAGTCCAAGACCTCGCGGGCCAGCGGGTCCGGGAGCCTGCTCGCCTGCGCGAAGATACGGTCCGCCGTGGTGGCCATTGCCGCCCCTCTCGTGCAAGAGTCGATAGCGGGTAAGTGTATCCCAGGGCGAGGATCGAGGGCTTTAGGGTGCCGACGCTCCGCCGGGCTCGCCGCGCCGTGGGGGCGGCGTAGGTCGGGTTAGCGCAGCGTAACCCGACACTGCGGCGCCGGCTGTCGGGTCAGGCGCGCGTAGAACCACGATCTTTGCCCGAAGCGCCGTGCCGCGCGCGGCGAATCCGAGCACGCGCGGTCACGGCTCGGTCCGCACAGCGGACCCTACGGGCTCCACCCGGTTCAAGTCCTTGCGTGCGTAGCTGATGAAGATCTCCAAACGCGGGCTGGGAGCACCGACATCCTGTCGGCCAGGGCGCGCAGCGCCCCTGCGCCCCTGAGACACACAAGGCCCTGTACGATGAGCCACCAGGCCGCGAACCGCCTGGCGGCGGTTGGCCGACCGGAGGTCGGCGCTCCCAGGCACCCTCACGCCTGCCCCCCCGACTTGGTAGACTCCCGCACCCGACCCGCGGCCCCCACCCCACCAGCGCAAGACACCACCGAGCCCCCCATGGACCCCCGTTTCATCCACCTGCACCTGCACACGGAATATTCACTGGTCGACGGCCTGATCGACTCAAAGCCGTTGGTGAAGGCGGTGCGCAAGGCCGGGATGCCGGCGGTCGCCATCACCGACCAGTGCAATTTCTTTGCCCTGGTGCGCTTCTACAAGGCGGCGCTGGCGGCCGGGATCAAGCCGATCGCGGGGGCGGACCTGTGGGTGAAGAACCCCTCGGACCCCAACAAGCCCCACCGGCTGGTGCTGCTGGTGCAGGACAAGCAGGGCTACGGCAACCTGACGCGGCTGATCTCGCGCGCCTATGTGGAGGGCCAGCACTTAGGCGTGCCCCAGGTGGAGCACGGCTGGATCGCGGCCGCCCCCGCGGGCCTGATCGCGCTCTCCGGCGGCCCCCAGGGCGACGTGGCCTCCGCCCTGCTGGCGGGTAACCGCACTGGTGCGGAGTACCTGCTGGACCAATGGCTCAGGGTCTTCGGCGACCGCTATTACCTGGAGCTGATCCGCACCGGGCGCGAGCAGGAGGCGGAACTCGTGGAGCAGTGCGTGGATCTCGCGCTGTCCAAGGGCGTGCCGGTGGTGGCGACCAACGACGTGCGTTTCCTCGCGCGCGCGGATTTCGAGGCGCACGAGGTGCGGGTCTGCATCCACGAGGGCCGCACCCTCGACGACCCCCGGCGCCCGCGCATCTACAGCGAGGAGCAGTACCTGCGCACCCCGGCCGAGATGCTGGAACTCTTCGCCGACTGCCCGGAGGCGCTGGAGAACTCGGTCGAGATCGCCAAGCGCTGCAACCTGGAACTGGAACTGGGCAAGAACTATCTGCCCGACTTCCCGGTGCCGGCCGGCATGACCATCGACGAGTTCTTCCGCGCCGAGTCCGTAGCGGGCCTCGACCAGCGCTTCCGGCGCGGCCTGCTGCGGGCGGCCACGGACCAGGAAGAACGCCGCAAACTCTATGACGCCCGCCTGGACCTGGAGCTCGGCGTCATCTGCCAGATGGGCTTCCCCGGCTATTTCCTCATCGTCGCGGACTTCATCGCCTGGGCCAAGCGCAACGGCATCCCGGTCGGTCCTGGCCGCGGCTCGGGTGCCGGGTCCTTGGTCGCCTATGCGCTCGGCATCACGGATCTCGACCCCATCCAGCACGACCTGCTGTTCGAGCGCTTCCTGAACCCCGAGCGCGTCTCCATGCCCGACTTCGACGTCGACTTCTGCATGGAGGGCCGCGACCGCGTCATCGACTATGTGGCCGACCGCTACGGGCGCGAGGCGGTGTCCCAGATCATCACCTTCGGCACCATGGCCGCCAAGGCGGTGGTGCGCGACGTGGGCCGGGTCATGGGCCATCCCTACGGCTTCTGCGACCGGGTGGCCAAGATGGTCCCCTTCGAGCTCGGCATGACGCTCGCGAAGGCGCTGGAGGACAGCCCGGATCTCAAGGCCGCCTATGAGGACGATGAAGAGGTCCACAGCCTCATCGAGATGGGGCGCAAGCTCGAGGGCTGCACCCGCAACGCCGGCAAACACGCGGGGGGCGTCGTCATCGCCCCCACGCGCCTCACCGACTTCGCACCGCTGTATTGCGAACCGGGCGGCGAAAACCTGGTCACCCAATTCGACAAGGACGACGTGGAGGCGGCGGGCCTGGTCAAGTTCGACTTCCTGGGGCTGCGCACCCTCACCATCATCGACTGGGCGCTCAAGACCATCAATGCCCACCTCCCGGCGGGCGCCGCCCCCATCGACATCGAGACCATCGACCCGGCCGACCCCACGGCCTTTGCGCTGCTCAAGCGCTGCGAGACTACGGCCGTCTTCCAGCTCGAATCGCGCGGCATGAAGGAGCTGATCAAGAAGCTCCAGCCGGACTCATTCGGGGACATCACCGCCCTGGTCGCGCTGTTCCGCCCCGGGCCTCTGCAATCGGGCATGGTGGACGACTTCATCAACCGCAAGCACGGGCGCGCCGATGTCGCCTACCCGCACCCGGACCTGGAACCGGTCTTGGCGCCCACCTATGGCGTCATCCTCTACCAGGAGCAGGTGATGCAGATCGCGCAAGTCCTCTCCGGCTACTCGCTCGGCCAGGCGGACCTGCTGCGCCGCGCCATGGGCAAGAAGAAGGCCGAGGAGATGGCCAAGCAGCGCGCGGGCTTCCAGGAGGGGGCCGAAAAGCGCGGGGTGGACGGCGCCATCGCCGCGCACATCTTCGACCTGATGGAGAAGTTTGCGGGTTATGGGTTTAATAAGTCTCATAGCGCCGCCTATGCCTTGGTGAGCTATCAGACGCTCTGGCTCAAGGCCCACCACCCGGCCGCCTTCATGGCCGCGGTGCTCTCCGCGGACATGGACAACACCGACAAGGTGGTGACCCTGATCGAGGAATGCCGCTCCATGCAATTGAAGGTGGAGCCGCCGGCCGTCAATCGCTCCGAATACCGCTTCACCATCGACGGGGCCGACACCGTGGTCTATGGGCTGGGGGCCATCAAGGGCGTCGGCGAGGGGGCGATCGAGGCGATGCTGGCGGCCCGGCGCAGCGGCGGCCCCTTCCGCGACCTCTGGGACTTCTGCCGCCGCATCGACCTGCACAAGGCCAACCGCCGGGTGCTGGAGGGGATGATCCGCGCCGGGGCCCTGGACGGACTGGCCGCCAACCGCGCCACCCTGATGGCCCAGTTGCCCTTGGCGCTCAAATTTGCCGAACAGCACCGTGAGACCCAGGCGGCCGGCCAATTCGACCTGTTCGGTGACCTGCCGGGCAGCGGCGGCCCGGCCAATACCGCGCCCGACCCGCAGATCGCCTCTGAGGTCCGCGAGGACTGGGACGACGAGCAGCGCCTGGCCGGCGAGCGCGAGACGCTCGGCCTCTATCTGACCGGCCACCCCATCGACCGCTACACGGGTGAGATCGACGCCATGGTGGGGGCCGCCAACCGTATCGCGCGCCTGAAGGAGACCGAGCGCGACCCCACCGAGACCGAGAACCGCTGGGACACCAAGCGGCGCGAGCGCGACCGCCGCAGCATCGCCGGGCTGGTGGTGAGCGTGCGCCCCGGCAAGACGCAACGCGGGCGCATGTGCTCGGTGCTGCTCGACGACCGCACCGGGCGCATCGAGGTGACGGTCTTCTCGGAACTCTACGAGACCACCCGCGGGCTCCTGGTCCCGGATGCACTCATCACCGTCACCGGTTCCTTGAGCTTCGACGACTTCCGCAACGACTGGACACTGCGCGCGGACGACGTGCGCACCTTCGAGCAGGCGCGCGAGTCGCAGGCCGACCACCTGGCCCTGACCCTGCCCGGCGCCGGACCCGGCAGCCCCGCGTCCGGCCCCGCCTGCGACCTCGACCTGATCGAACGCATGAAGGCCATCCTCGAACCCTTCCGCGGCGGCGATTCGCGCATCCTCATCGACTACCGCCGCCCCGGGGTGCGGGCACGGCTGCTGTGCGGCGACGCCTGGCGGGTGCAGCCGCGCGATGCGCTGTTGAAGCAACTGCGCCGCCTGCTCGGCAATGAGGCGGTGAGCGTTTGCTACCAGCGTGGCACTCTGCCGGCCATGCCGGCGGAGCCGGAACGGCCGCGGGCAGCGCGGTTGACGGTAGTCAGGTAGCCCGACGTTCGGCGTATTCCCTGGAGTCCAAGGCTTCAGCCTTGGACTTACATCATCCGATTGCGCCAGTAATCCGGGCGCCGTCTGAGATCCGCAACGGCGACCACCTGAACCATCCGGCCTTTGACCTGATAGATGACCCCGAACGGAAACCGCCTGACCAGCAGTCGGCGCGTATGCTCTGAACACGGCGTCCCGGCACCGGGAAAGGCCGTCGCTAACGACACCGCACGGTAAACCTCTTCCGCAAACTCGACTCCAAGTCCCACACGACATGACTCATAATAGGCGGCGGCTTGATCGAGTTCAGTCTCGGCCGCCTCGTGGAGAAAAAACCTCATGCCCCGTATTTCGCGCGCAGCCTGCTGAACGCCTCCTCTCCATCGACCAGCGTCGCTTCGCCCGATTCGATCTGAGCCACACGATGCTCCGCCTCTTCAGCCCAGAGACGCTCGATCTGCGGATCGATCGGTGAGTTCAGACTGCCGAGCAGTGCATCGACGAGTTCAAGGCGCTGATCTACCGGCAATGCCAGTGCATCGTCGAAAACGCGGGCCGTGCCGGCACCCATAATGCTCTCCTCACAGTTTTGTCGAAAACGCAGTCGGCCTTGCCCGGTAGCCGGGCGACCCGAACCTAATCGCGGCAGCGCCATCCTGTCAAGTACTTTATTGCCTTGCCGCCATGCTTTGGAAATGGTTATCAGGATGGCTACAAGATCGGTCTACCACCCCTATTGTGTCTTCGCTTCTGCGACAATGGACAAGACAGCGCCGTGGCCGCGCGGTTCCTCCTGGAGAACGCCCGCGCCCCCGAGAACATGCGACGGGGCCTCGGCTATCTGGTCAACGGGTTGGCCGGTCCCGAGCACGCCAGCCTGCGCCGCGCCTTCGTGGTCTGGCTCAAGCCGGAGGTCACCGATTCAGCCGGGGGATCGGGAACTGCGCCGCCGGATGTCACCCGGGCGGCGACCGCCTGAAACCTCGACCTCTGCTCGCTGGTCCATCCCACCCCCGCCGCACTGCCCACGGGCGAATGCAGAAGAATACAACCGAGGATATGAATGCCCACGTTGAACTGGATCGGCAAAGAGGCCGTCGTCAGACACCACCGGGAGGTGCCGTTCCGTCTGCTGGAGCCGGTGCCGGAACTGTCCTGCGGCAGCGCCGACAGCGGCAACCTGATCGTGCAGGGCGACAACCTGCACGCGCTCAAGGCCCTGCTGCCACGCTATGCCGGGCAGGTGAAGTGCATCTATATCGACCCGCCCTACAACACCGGCAACGAGGGCTGGGTGTACAACGACAATGTCAGCAGCCCGGAGATTCGTCGCTGGCTCGGTGCCGTGGTCGGCAAGGAAGGCGAGACGCTGGATCGGCATGATCGCTGGTTGTGCATGATGTATCCGCGCTTGCTGCTGCTGAAGCAGTTTCTACGCGAGGATGGATCAATATGGATATCCATGGATGACTCCGAAATAGCTTCCCTGCGCTTATTGATGGATGAAATATACGGAAGAAGCTGCTTTATCGCCTGTAATGCCTGGCAGAAAAGGTACTCACGTGAGAACCGCGGTGCGATCGGCGATGTACACGAATATGTCATGGTCTACGCCCTGAAACCAGAACTATTTCAGGCAACCAGAAATCGCGTGCCGATTGATGAAAAACAAGCAGCGGTCTATAAGAATCCGAACCAGGACCCTAAAGGACGGTGGCGCGGCATCCCGATGACAGCCCAGGGCTGGCGACCGAACCAAATGTATGAGATAGAGACACCATCGGGTAAGATCGTCAAGCCACCGGACGGTCGTTGCTGGTCCACTATCGAAAGTGAGTTCATGAAGCTGAAAGCCATGGGGCGAGTCTACTTTGGTAAAGATGGATCGGCTCAACCAAGTACCATTCGCTACCTTTCCGAGGTAGAAGGATTCGTACCCTGGACATGGTGGCCTCACGAGGAAGTCGGTCATACCGATGAATCGCGCAAAGAAATACAGGATATCTTCGGTACGCAAACGGCATTCGATACACCAAAACCCACCCGCCTCATTCAGCGTATTCTGCAGATCGCGACCGATAAAGATTCACTGGTCCTCGATAGCTTCGCCGGATCGGGCACCACCGGACACGCGGTGCTGAAGCAAAATTCAGAGGACGGTGGTAACCGCCGCTTCATACTCGTCGAGATGGACGAACAGATCGCGCTAAATGTTACCGCACAGCGCGTCAAGCGTATCGGTCAAGGCTACACCAGTGCCAAGGGCAATGCCGTTGAAGGTCTAGGCGGCAGTTTCCAGTTCTGCCGCCTGTCCGCCGAACCGCTCTTTGATCCCAACGGCCAGGTCCGCGCCGACGTGACCTTTGCCCAACTCGCGGAATTCGTCTGGTTTGCCGAAACCGGTTCCGGCTATACCGGCACGGCCGACGGCCCCTTGATCGGCACGCAGGAGGGGCGCGCCATCTACCTGCTCTACAACGGCATCCTGAAGGACCAGTCGGCGGGGGGCGGCAATGTACTCACCGGGCCGGTCTTTGATTTGCTGCCCAAGTTCGCCGGTCCCAAGGTGATCTATGCGGCGGCCAACCGCCTGGGCACCCGCACCATGCGCGAGGGCATCACCTTCAAGCAAACGCCTTATGCGCTGGATGTCTGAGCCATGACGACCTTCGCCCCCAAGACCTACCAGTCGCAGGTGCTCGACAGCCTGGAAACCTATTTCAGGGCGTGCCATGAGTTGCCCTCACCGGCGCTTGCCTATACGGCCACCACCGAACGCCTGTGGGGGCGGGCCCTGGCCTACAACCCATTGGCGGGCTTTCCGCTGGACATGCCGTACCTGTGCCTGCGCGTGCCGACCGGCGGCGGTAAGACTTGGCTCGCCGCCAAGAGCGTCGCGCTGGTCAATACCCACCTGCTGCGTTGCGAGCACAGTGTCATCCTGTGGCTGGTACCGAGCAAGCCGATCCGCGAGCAGACCTTGCGGGCGCTCAAGGACCGGCTGCACCCCTACCACAGCGCACTGCGCGAGGCCGGTCCGCTCACCGTGATGGACTTAGACGAGGCCAAGTCCGTGACCCGCGCGACGCTGGACACCTCGACCACCATCATCGTGGCCACCCGCCAGGCCTTCCAGGTCGAAGAGGAGGAATGCCGCAAGGTCTATCAGTCGAGCGGCGCCCTGATGCACCACTTCGACAACCTGTCACCCGCGCAGCGCGATGAACTCTTGACCGAGGGTGAAGGCACGGACCAGACTAGGCCCTGTTCACTGGCCAATGTACTGCGCCTGCGCCGGCCCTTCGTCGTCGTCGATGAGGCGCACAACAGCCGCACCGAGCTCGCCTTCAATATGCTGGCGCGCTTGCGCCCCAGCGGGGTGCTGGAACTCACCGCTACGCCCGACCTTGAGCGCACGCCCAGCAACGTGCTGCACAGCGTCTCTGCTGCCGAATTGAAGGCGGAGGAGATGATCAAGTTGCCGGTGGTGCTGGAGACCGAGCCGAACTGGCAGCAATGCCTGGCCGACGCCATCGGCCGGCGGGAGGCCCTGCACCAGTTGGCCGAGGATGAGCGTCGAACCGGCGCGCCCTATGTGAGGCCCATCGTGCTGATCCAATCGGAGCCGCGCCGGGCCGCTGTGGAGACACTCGATTTTGAGCGCGTCCGCAAGGAGTTGATTACCAACCACGGCATCCCCGCCGACCAGATCCTGGTGGCGACTGGGGAGGAGAAGGGACTGGAGCAGATCGATTCGCAATACAAGCTGGGCATCGCCGACCCCGCCTGCCCGGTCAAGTTCGTCATCACCCAGCGCGCCCTGGCCGAGGGCTGGGACTGTCCGTTCGCCTATATCCTGGTCAGCATGGCCTCGCTGCACTCGGCCACGGCCGTGGAGCAATTGCTCGGTCGCGTCTTGCGCCAGCCCCATGCCAGCCGGCGGGCGGCACCCGCACTCAATCAGTCCTATGCCTTCGTCGTCTCCCGTAACTTTGCCGAGACCGCCGGGGCCTTGCGTGACCGCCTGGTGAGCGGCGCCGGCTTCGAGCGGCGCGAGGTCGCCGAGTTCGTCACGGCGGCCAAAGCGGAGCACGGGAGGCTGGATTTGGAAGGGCACCCCGGACGCGTGTTCGTGCATCCGGTCGTCATTACGCTGGCGGAAGCGCCTAACCTCAAGGAGGTGCCCAAACCCGTCCGGGACAAGGTCGTGTGGGACGGCAAGCTCAATACGCTCACCATCACCACGCCATTAACGGAAGGAGAGAGCGAGGTTCTCAAGGCCGCGGTGACGACGGCAACCGCGGCGGCGGCGATCATCGCGGCGGGCGAGGTCAGCCGCACCACAGCGATTGAGTTCTTCCAGACACCGGCGGAATGTGGAGAGCGATTGCGGATACCGCAACTGGCGTTGCGCGTCCAGGGTGAGTTGAAGCTGTTCGATGACCCGGAGGTGCTGGACTATCCGTGGGACCTGTCACACTACCTGGCGGCGCCGACGGCCGGCGACATCAGGACCCTGGGCGCCGGCATGAAGGTGTCGGAAAGCGGTAAGATCGATATCGATGACGGCAGCGGCAAGCTGGTGTCCAGCTTCCTGCCGGCGCTGCAACGCGACCTGGGACTCGTGTACCGGCCTGAACATCGCGACGAGGTCCGCCTGGCCACCTGGTTGTGCACCAACCTGCCGGAGCCATCCCTGACCCATGCCGGCAAGCAGGCCTTTGTGGCCGCCTGGCTCGCGGACTTGCTGGGGCGCGACGGTTTCACCCTGGCGCGCGCCAATCTGCAGCAGTTCATGATCCGCAATCTCCTTGAGGCGCGGATCCGGGAGCTGCGCAAACAGGCGGTGGGCAAGGCGTTTCAGTTGACCCTGTTCGGGGACGAGGCTGCGTCACGCGTGGCGGTCAACGACGCCTATGCCTTTGAGTTCGAGGCCCACGCCTATGCCCCCAGCCGCGATTACGACGGCCGGTTCGGGCGCTTCGAGTTCCGCAAGCACTTCTACGGGCGTATCGGCGACTTCGACAGCAAAGAGGAATTCGAGTGCGCGTGCCGGCTGGACATCGCGGCCCAACAAGGCCGCATCCAATTCTGGGTTCGCAACCTGGTGCGGCGTGAGGGCTGCGCCTTTTTCCTGCAAAAGGCCGACGGCCGTTTCTATCCGGACTTCCTGTGCCAACTGCCGCCCGCTGGCGCGCAGCGGGGTCCCGTGCTTGCGGTGGAATACAAGGGCGCTGATCGCTGGAAGGCGGCGGAGGATGACCGCTTGATCGGGGCACGCTGGGCCGGTCTTTCCGCCGGGCGCTGCCGCTTTGTGATGGTGACGGACAAGGGCTGGGAGGGGCTCGACGAGTGCCTGAAATGAATGCCTATCGGCCTCCCGATCCTCATCCCCGCACGGCTTGCAGTCGGAGTCCAAGACCCCTCAGGGACGCCGGCCGGCCAGATCGCGCGCGATGGCGGGGCCGATGAGGTCCAGGTTCCGGCCGAAGCGGACCTCGCGTCGGCTCTCCTCATCCAGCCCGTTGGGCTCCGCCAGGGTGCCCGCCGCCGCCTCCTGTGCCATCCGCCTGGCCTCGCCGCCGAGCAGCCCGACCAGATAGACGGGGCCGCCCGGATGGTGGGCGCGGAAGCGCCGGTACTCCTCACGCAGGCCCGGTTCCCTGGTCAGACTCGCCTCCCCGCGCCCGCCGATCAGCACCGCGGCGGCGCTGTCCAGGGCCATCGCCTCGCGCAGGGCGCTCAGGTTCTCGGGGATGCCGGCCGCGGGGTCGCCGACCCAGTGCAGGTTGGGAAACAGACTGGGGTCATGGACCTCGGCGGGCGCCTGGTCCCTGAAATTGATCGCCTGGTACAGGGTCACGGCCGCGGGTCCCCGGTCCACCGCCGCCGCCGCGCGCAGGATCAGGGGCGTGACGCTCGGGTGCCCGCCGAAGACCAGGTGGCCGCCGGCGGCAAGGATGCGCCGGGTCAGGACGGCGACCGCGGAATAGAGGTCCTGGGCGCCGGGGGTACCGGCGACCCCCTCGGGGATACTCGCCGAGAGCAGGACGCGCAGCCCGCCCAAGTCGCCATTACGTGAATCGGTCATTTCAGCATGCCCTCCAGGGTCTCGGTCAATTCTTCGACGGCCAGCACCCGCAGGGGACGGCGGGCCGCCGCCCACTCCACCGCCGCCCGCTCCAGCCGGGTCAGCGGCAGACCATTGTGGACCAGGATGGCCACCGCCGGTTTCTTCCGCTCGGCCGTCCGCCCCAAATGGAGCTGATAGAGTCGGTCCAGACCCGGGGCCGCATCTTCATAATGGATGAGACAGACCGGCTGCCCGACGGTTGCCAGGATCAGTTGCCGTTGGGACTGGGGCTGGCGCTGCTGGGTCAGGTCCCGACGCCCACAGAGTGCGTGCAGACACTGGCGCACCCGCTGATCGAAACCCCAGCGGGTCGCGAGCCTCGCCGCCACCTGGGCCTCCACCCGCGCCAACCGGTCCGGGTCCGCCGCGTCCCAGGGCAGGCCCGGGAGGTCGCGCAGCAGCGGGAAGCGCTGCGCCCCCGGCAGGTCGAGCACCAGCACCGTGACCTGACGGTTGAGCGCCACCTCGATCTCCTCCTGCACCCAGGTGGACCCGTAGGCATCCGGCGAATTCACCAGGAGCAGGAAGTCGCGCTCCGGGATGGCCGCGTGGATCGCCGCCTGCACCGCGACCCCGCCCTCCAGGGTCTCGGTATCCAGAAAGGCGCGATAGCCCTTGTCACTCAGATGGGCATAGAGCGCCCGGGCGACCGCCGCGCCGTCGCTGCGCCGGTAGGAGATGAAGACCCGGCAGTCGTCCTTGAAGGGGGTCAGGCCCAGGAGCTTGCGGATGGAGTCGAGCGCCCGCTCCCCCGGCGCCGTCCCCTGGTCCCAGCCGACCGCGTTGAGGGTCTTCAGGTGCGCGAAGGACGCCGGCAGGGCACCGAACGCGAAGTCCGCGTGCACCGGGACCACGGCGAGTTGGGGCAGCAGGGTCGGCGCGGCCAGCGCGGCCAGGCGTGCCACGGCCGGGTCGGTCAGGGCGGCCGGGGTCAGGACGAAGGTGAGGAGACAGGGACGCTCCGGGGGCGGTGGGTCAGGCGGGTTGAGCTGGACCTCGATCCGGGGGTGGCTCGCCAGGCCGGCGGCGATGGCGGCGGCCAGGGCCGCGCCGTCGGGGGCGTGGATGAGCTGGAGCAGTGGGCGGGTCATGGGGCCTCCTCGGTGGCGGCGGTTGCGGGGGGAGCGGGGGTAGCGGGCGCGTCCAGGGCGGCGAGGGCCGAGGCGATCCGGGCGAGTGCCTGGCCGACCCAGGCTACCCGCCCCCCGTCCTGCTGCCGGTCCAGTGCGAGCGCGTAGCGGCGCAGACGGCGGCAGGCGCGCCTGGCCTGTAGCAGCCGGCGGCGGGCAGCACCCAGTTCACCAGTGCTCCGATGCGCCTGGCCCTGAGCGAGCCGCAAACTGACCAGTGAGGTTAGCAGATCGAAGCGCCAAACGGCTGGCAGGATATTGGACATGGCAAACACCTGGCGCGCCGCCTCCTGCAGATACGATTGCGCCTCGCCGAATCGATCCCCGCCAAGGGAATCCGGATCAGGCACGAAACGCCCGTCCTGTAAATGCCCTTCCACCTGATGCCAGTCGCCCTGATCGAGGCATAGGTCAGCGAGTTGCTTGAGGACGAGCAGCAACTCGGGGCTCTGAGCTTCGACGGACAGGGCGCGCGCCTCCTGCAAATGACCAATAGCACGAACCGGTTCATCCTGCACGAGGGCGAGACGGGCGAGGACTTGGTACGACCAACTCTGCACCTGAACCGATGATGACTCATGGTCCAGAGCCTCCCTTAGCAGAACATCGATCCGCGGCCAATCCTCGGAGCGCCCCCGATCCAGCAGGAGCTCCGCCATCCGGTTGGTAAGGGCGCAGAAGTGCGGACCCTGAGCGTCTGGATAGCGACGACGCATGGCCAGGGCCTGCTCGGCAGCGGTGATCGTTTCGTCAGGCCGACCGAGAAGCGAGAAGACCTCCTGACGTTGACCATAGAGATCAATCTGCGCTCCATGGCAGTGGTAACGGACAGACCACGCCAAGCCCTCATCCACGATCTCCAGTAATCTCTTCAGGTCGGCGGCAGGCTGCAAGTGAAGACAATTGACAAGTTTCGCGTAGCAGTGACCAATCAGGTCCGGCCACGGGGCGCTGGTCAGCCGCTCCCGTGCAGCAAGTACGGCGCCAAAGTGCGGGATGGCCTCGGCGACACGACCGCAAACTCGCAGACTGTCCGCCATGAAATAGCGGGCATAAAGCGCCGCCATCTCATGCCCGGAAGACTCGGCCAGACGCTGGGCCTCCTCATAAAGACGCACTGCATCAACATACTGGGACTCGCGGTACGCACGACCACCCAGATCCGTAAGCAGATTAAATGCCTCTGCGTTAAACTCACGACCCATCGTGGTTCTCCGATTGATTTCAGTTGCGGCGAGCCACCTGCTCCACCAAACGCCGCAGCAGCCGCCATGCGCGTGCATCCAAACCCAATGCCGCAGGTGAGATCTCAGACCCCAGGACCGACTCAAAGGTCGGGCAGTAGCGGTGGATGGCATTTTGCTCCGCCGCCGAAAAAGCGAGCCAATCCGGCTGGCCCTCCAGCAACAGCGGCGAGAGGAAGCGCGCCGGGGCCTGGACGGCGTGCAGCGGCTCGAACTTCTCCAACTCCCGCACCAGGGCCGCGAGGTCGCCGCGCGGATAGGGGACCTTGAGCTTGCCGTCCAGGTCGGCGATCTCGACCGCGTCCTCCCGGCGCACCAGGAACAGGAGCGGGGTCGGGGCCAGGGCCTGCATCCGCCCGACCTCGATCATGACATTGGGGTTGCCGTCGCTGATCTCGGCCAGGAAGACCCGAGCGCGGGCCAGGTGACGGGTGAGGTGCCCGTCGATGTCGCCGCGGCTGTCGGTCTCGTAGCGCTTGTCCGCCCGCAGGACCTCCCAGAACCAGGGCGGCCCCTCGAAGTGGCGGCGCAGGGCCGCGAGCAGGTCCTCATAGCCCGCAAACGGCAGGGCGACGAAGCAGGTGACCCAGGGGTCGCGCGCGTCCGCCTGGGTCTCGGCCTGGGCCTGGACCTGCTGGCGCAGTTGCACCAGTTCCTTGCGGGTCCGGGTCAGTTCCAGCGACTGGTCGATGAAGCGGTGCAGCACGGCGTTGGTGGTGCCGGCGATGGCGCGGGCATTCTCCGGGCTCTGGAGGTGGGCGGACATCATGACCGCGTTGTTGTAGAGGGCGGTGAGCGCGAGTTGGGCGGTTTCCCCGCGCAGGTCGCTGTCGCGCAACTGGCGGATGGTCGCGTTGTCCGCGTTCACATAGAGGGTCAGGGCCGGACTCGGCTCGTCCTCGTCGGCCTTGGCGATCTCTTTGAGCACCGCCCGCACCGCCTCCGGCAGGGCCTCGTTCTCGGCCGCGTCCTTGACCGCCTTGCGGACCTCGCGGCCCTTGCCGGCGGTGAGCACCGTGGGCAATTCCACCGGTTTAAAGCGCACCAGCACCGGGCGGACATTGAGGTGGCGCAGGTGATAGGCGTATTCCTTCTCCAGTTCCGCAAGCTCGGCGTGGGTCTCCTCGTCCAAGGGCTGGAACAGGGTGCGGGAGCCGCCGATGTCGAGCCGCTCCACGCGCACGCCCTTGAGTTCCGCGTAGCGCCGCAGGAAGGCCTCCTCGTGGACATAGGAGCCGTTGATGACCTCCAGCCCCTGGGCGTCGCACAGGAGATAGATCTGGGTGCCGGCCCCGCGCTCGCTGAAATACAGGAGCCGCGTCTCCCCCGGCGGCTGCTGGCCCAGGTACTCGGGCAGGGTGCGGCTGCCGCGGTTGGTCTCGAAGGGGACAAGATCCGCCATGGCCGCAAAGAAGCCTTCGTCCTCCAGGGCCATGCCCTTGATGTGATAGTGGTGGTAGTCCATGAGCCGCATGAACTTGGCAGGATCCGTGTCGGCCAAGTGGCGCAGGTGGGCGATCACCAGCTGGCCCAAGGCCTCCCGCGCCTGTTTGAGCGCCTCGTCGCGCTGGACATTGTCGCGGGCGGCGGTGGGGGTCAGGTCCGGTGACTCGATGACGCCGCGGATGAACTTGGCCCAGGGCGGCAGGATGCCGTCGTGGTCGCGGGCGATCAGCATGCGCGAGATATAGACGTCCACCGCGCCCATCACGTCGATGTCCGGGCGCTGGCGCGAGGTGACATAGAGGACGCCGCGCACGCGCACCGGCTGATCCATGACCACCGGGATGACCTCCATGACGACGTCCTGGACCCGGCTATCGATAAAGCGGTAATAGGCGCGCAGGCGCTCGCCCTCGCTGGCGTACTCGCGGTCCCAGGGGGCGGTGACGGTGTTGGCCTGGACCGGATCGTCGCCCAGGAAGATCGGCACCCGGATGAAGTCGGCGTAGAGCCGCACCGCCTGGCGGATGCGCTCCGGGTTCAGCAGGTCGCGGTGGCTGTCTTTGATGTAGAGCGTGACCTCGCTCCCCGGCTCCTCGCGCTCCAGGGGCCTGACCTGATAGGTCTTCTCACCGGCGCTGCGCCACAGCAGGCCCGTCGATCCAGGCTGGCAAGAGCGAGTGTGGACCTCGACGGTGTGGGCGGCGGTGAAGGCGGACAGGAGCCCAATGCCGAACTGGCCGATAAGCCCGGCGGCGGCGGCGCGGTCGCGCGCTTGGAGCAGGGTGCGCAGCTCACCGGTGCCGCTGCGGCCGATGGTGGAGAGGAACTCGTGGATCTCGGGTTCGGTGAGACCACTGCCGTTATCGATGAAGCGCAGCGTCGCGGCCAGCGGATCCACACGGATGCGGATCTGGGGCGGCGGGCTCTGGCCGCACAGCTCGCCACGGCGCACGATGGAGTCGTTGGCGTTCTGGATCATCTCGCGGATGCAGACGTCCGGCTCCGCGTAGAGATTGTTGGCTAGGAGTTGGATCAGGCCGGAGAGCTGGATCTGGATCTCGTGGTCGGACATGGGCCTGACTCCGTGAGGCGGCGGGGTGGTCGGTGCGGGTGGGCCGAACGGTCCGCGCAGCGGACCCTAAGGGCGCAGCAGGTGCTCGCGATAATGCCTTAATTCTGCGATGGATTCACGGATGTCGTCGAGTGCCTGGTGCTTGGACGCCTTCTTGAAGCTCGCCGCCACCGTCGGCGCCCAACGTAGCGCCAGGATCTTGAGCGTGCTCACGTCGAGGTTGCGATAGTGGCAGTAGGCGTCCAGCCCGGGCATGAAGCGGGCGAGGAAGCGCCGGTCCTGGCAGATGCTGTTGCCGCACAGGGGCGAGGCCCCGGCCGGGACCCAGTCGGCCAGGAAGGCGAGCGTCGCGGCCTGCGCGGCCGCCGCATCCAGGGTCGAGGCGCGCACCCGCTCGATGAGCCCGGAGGCGCCGTGGTGGGTGCGATTCCACTCGTCCATCCCCGCCAGGACGGCCTCCGGCTGGTGGACGGCGAGCACCGGCCCTTCGGCCAGGATGCCGAGATCCTGGTCGGTCACCACGGTGGCGATCTCCAGGATGTGGTCGGTGAAGGGGTCAAGGCCGGTCATTTCGAGATCCAGCCAGATCAGGTTTTGTTCGCTCTTGGGCATCTGCGGGGTCCGTGTCGATGTTCTTAGGCGGCGCCACGGCGGGCGTCACCTGGTGAGAGTGGCCGGTGGTCAGTATTCGGTGGTCAGCGGGGCACAATTGTCTGATCGCTTTGGGTTTCTTGGTCGCAAAAAACCGAAGATCGACGCGCGATGAGTATAACAGCCGCGCCGTCCAGCAGCCCGGCGCCGTGCACCGGGCCGGGGCAGTCTCTACAATACGGTGAAACACCCGACGGAAACCGAAGTCATGATCCAACACAAACCCCGCACCGCCCTGGCCCTGCCCTTTGGTTTGGTCGGGGCCCTGGCCGCCGCCCTCTTGGTCGCCCCGGCCGCGGCGCAAGCCGTACAGGACGCCCCGGACGCCCAGGCCCTCCACCAGCAGCATTGCGTGAAGTGCCACGGGCCTGAGGTCTACACCCGCCCGGAGCACCAGATCACGTCACTGAAGGCCCTGGGCGAGCGGGTGCGCTGGTGCGAGAGCCAGCTCGAACTGCGCTGGTTCGATGAGGACATCGACGCGGTGACGGCCTACGTCAACGACCGTTTCTACCACTTCAAGCCCTGACCGCCGATGACCAGGCGCCGCCTGTCCGAACGTCAGATCGAGCGGATCCAGACCATCCAGGAGCGCCGCCGCCAACGCCTGGCTGAGCGGGCGGAGAACGCGCTCACGGCGCTCGACGAAGAGGAAGCGGACGCCCTCGGGCCCCAGGCCGGTCAGGTCGTCGTCCGCCACGGGGCCAACCTGGCGGTGGAAGACCCCCAGGGCCAGATCCACCACTGCCTGGCGCGCCGTCACATCGGACACCCGGTATGCGGTGACCAGGTGGTCTGGCAGGCCACGGCCGATGGGCAGGGGGTAGTCACCGCCATCCAGCCGCGCGGCATGGTCCTGAGCCGCCCGGACTACAGCGGGCGGGACAAGCCGCTCGCGGCCAACCTCACCCGACTGGTGGTCCTGATCGCCCCGGAACCGGACCCCAGCGGCTACCTGATCGACCAATACCTGGCGGCGGCGGAGCTGATGGGGGTCCAGGCCCTGATCGTGGCGAACAAGATGGACCTGCTGGACGCGGCGGCACAAACGGCCTTCCAGGCACGCTTCGCCCACTACCCGGCGATCGGCTACGAAACCCTCTGGACCAGCCTGCGCCGCCCCGCGACGCTAACCACCCTGATCGCCGCGCTGGCCGGTCAGACCAGCATCCTGGTCGGCCAGTCCGGGGTTGGCAAGTCGTCACTCGTCAACACCCTGCTGCCGGATCTCGATGTCCAGATCGGGCGCCTTTCGCGCGCCACCGGCCTCGGGCGCCACACCACCTCCACCGCCACCTGCTACCGCCTGATCGGCGGCGGCTCGCTGATCGACTCACCCGGCGTGCGCAGTTTCCGTCTGGGTGCGATCGACCGTGAGACGCTGCAACGCGGCTTCCGGGAGTTCGGGCCGCATCTGGGCCACTGCCGTTTCGGCGACTGCCGGCATGACCGGGAGCCCGGGTGTGCCATCCGCGAGGCGGTGGACGCGGGGCAGATTGCGCCGCAACGGCTGGCCAACTTTCACCATTTGGCGGCGGGGTTGGGGCCGAACTGGGGTTGACTCTGCCGCATTGACGCGGAAGGGATTGGTCCGCAAATGAACCGAGGTAATCATGGCCTACTGGCTCATCAAATCCGAACCGGACACCTTCAGCATCGACGACCTCCAGGCCAAGGGGGCCGCGGGTGAGCCCTGGGACGGCGTGCGCAACTACCAGGCGCGCAATATGATGCGCGATCAGATGCGCATCGGCGATGCGGTTCTCTTCTATCACTCCAATTGCAAGGTACCGGGCGTGGTGGGGCTCGCGGAGGTCGCGAGCGCGCCCTACCCGGACGCCACCGCGTTCGACCCCCAGGCACACTACTGCGACCCCAAGAGCGACCCCGCCAACCCGCGCTGGTACCTGGTGGAGCTACGCTATGTGCGCCACCTGCGCAACCCGATCGCACTCACCGACCTGCGGGCGCACGCCGCCGGACCCCTGGCCGACATGCCCCTGGTCCGCCGGGGCAACCGGCTCTCGGTGATGCCGGTGACGCCGGCGCAATGGGACTTCATCCTGGGCTTGGAAGCGGTAGCGTAGCGCCCACGCACGGGCAGGCCGTCGGTCGGTGCCGGTGGCCCTACGCGTTAAACGCCTCCAACCCCGACAACCTCAGCCGGTGGTCGTTCTCCCGCGGCCGGCGGGGTGCCTGGCCGGTGAGTGCGGCGGCGATGGCGCGGATGTGCGCGGGGGTGCTGCCGCAGCAGCCGCCGACGATATTGACGAAGCCCGCTTGCGCCCACTCGGCGACGTGCTCTGCCATCTGCTCCGGGGTCATGTCATATTCACCCATCTCATTGGGCAGGCCGGCGTTGGGGTGGAAGGAGGTATAGAACTCGCTGACCCCTGCCAGGTCTTCCACATGGGGCCGGAGCGCATCCGGGCCGAGCGCGCAGTTGAGCCCGATGGAGAGCGGCCGGACGTGGCGCAGGCTGTTGTAAAAGGCCTCCACGGTCTGGCCCGACAGGGTGCGCCCGGAGGCGTCCGTGATGGTGCCAGAGATCATCACCGGCAGCACCAGGCCGTCCTCCTCGAAGACCTGATCGACCGCGAAGGCGGCGGCCTTGGCGTTCAGGGTATCGAAGATGGTCTCGATCAGGATGGCGTCCACCCGGCCGGCGATCAGGGCGCGGGTGGCCTCGGCATAGATGGTCACCAGCTCATCGAAATGGGTGTTGCGAGCGCCCGCGTCATTCACGTCCGGGGAGATGCTGGCGGTCTTGCTGGTGGGCCCCAGGACCCCGGCGACGAAGCGCGGCTTGTCGGGGTTCCGCGCCGTGCAGCGGTCCGCGCAGTCGCGGGCGAGCAGGGCGGCGGCGGTGTCGATCTCTGCGGCGAAGTCCTGCAGGCCGTAGTCCGCCTGGGAGAGCCGGTTGCCGTTGAAGGTGTTGGTCTCCAGGATGTCGGCCCCGGCGTCCAGGTACTGCTCATGGATCTCGCGGATGACCTCGGGCTTGGTCAGCACCAGCAGGTCATTGTTGCCCTTCAGATCCGAGGGCCAGTCCTTGAAGCGTTCGCCGCGGTAGTCGGCCTCCGAGAGCTGGTAGCGCTGGATCATCGTGCCCATCGCGCCGTCGAGGATCAGGATGCGCTCACGCAGGAGGTCGGCAAGGGGGGGCTGGGTCTGGGCTGGCATGAGGATTCCGCCTTGGGTTCTTGACAGGGCACCCGGCCGGTGCCGGACGGCGCAGTATAACCGCCGCGGCCCTGGCGCCGGGCGCAACCGCGGCTAGGGCACGGTCACAAAGCCCGCATCCGTCAGCCGCGTCTCCCCATCCCAGCGATAGGCCACCAGCGGCCCCTCCTTGCCGACGCTGTAGTCCAGGCAGGCGGCGTGCGGAGCGAGGACGCGCGGCGTGCCGCTGAGCCAGTAGTGGCCGAAAAAGATCGGCTTGTCGGTGGGCGTGGCGAGGCGCGCATGGTCCGGGATCGGGTCCTGCGGCAGGTGCTCCCGGTAGACCTCGTCCACCATCGCCGTGCTGGCGTAGTCGGTGGCCGTCGGGTCCCACCAGCGCACCCGCACCCGGTACCGTTGGACATGGTCCTTGTCGGCGAAGGAATGCCGCAGCGGCAGCGGAATCTCCAGGCCCTTGGTGAGGGCCTCGACGGCCTTGAAGACCGAGGGGTTGCCGTCGTCCTTCGCGCGCTCGTCCGCGGGCTCCGTGGTCGCCGCCGCCAGCAGCTCCGGGCGCAGTTGCCGCTGCGCGGTGAGCAGGGGCTCAAGCCACGCCATGAAGGGCGGGTGCCAGCAGGCGTGGACCGCGCGCAGGCCCGGCAGCTCGAGCCAGAGCGGGAGCGTCATGAACCACGCGATGAGTTCACGGTAGAGCAGCGGGCGCGGTTCGAGCTCGTCCAGAAAGCGCGCGTGCTGCCGACGGTTCTTGAGGCCCCGCAGGGGGTGGAAGTGCGGACGCAGAAAATCGCCGTTGCCCCGCGGGTCGGGCGTGGCCCAGGCGATGGCATTGAGTTCGTGGTTGCCCATCACCGCCAGCGCCGTGCCGCCCTCCACCATCCGACGGGTGATCGCAACGGTGCGCACCTGGTGCGGGCCGCGGTCGATGAAGTCCCCCAGGAAGATGACGGTGCGTGTCGGGTGGCGCCACAGGCCGTGCACCTCCCGGTAACCAAGGCGCGCGAGCAGGGCCTCGAGCTTGTCCGCCTGGCCGTGGATATCGCCGATGAGGTCGAATGCCATAGAGTGCGCTCCGAAGGCAACTTCGCACGGTAGCACCGCAACTTGCGGCCTTCAAGCAAGCCCCGGCTGGGGGAAAAGTTCCTTTGCGCCCACTTGTTACCAAGCGCTGAGACTGGGCAGGTAGTCTCGGTCTGGTGCCGATCACGACCGGGGCGCTGACCCTGGGAGCGCCGGCATCTTGCCGGCCAAGGCGCGGAGCGCCGTCGCCATACGTTGCGGCCGATGGGTGATGCGCCACGCGCGGCGCCGATTCGCCGCCTTGCGGCGGCGGGCCGGCAAGATGCCGGCGCTCCGACCCGCGACGTCGCCGCGACCGCAGCATCGCAGGGTGGACAAGCGCAACGCAGTCCACCAGCGGCGGCGCTGGACCTGGTGGACTGCGCTATCGCTTGTCCACCCTACGGCCGGCAGTATGATCAAGGCCGCCTTGCCGTCGTAGCCGAGGTGGCGCCCGAACTCCGGCAAGACCCCCATCAGTTGCTCGCGCAGCGTCACGATCATCGCGCTCACCATCCCCAACGTCTCCTCCAGTTCGATGACATTGGCGAGAAAACGCGAGAAGTTCCAACTACCGGGCACCGCGGCGTAGGCCGCCTCCGGCGCCGCGTAGGCGATGGTCATGCGCCCCGTGTCGGCGTCTGGTACCAGGTGCGCGAGGGGTTTCTTCTGGAACGGCAACACCGCGAAGCCGCAGGCTTGCCGCAATGCCGGATTGCGCCCGAGTTCGCGAATCAGCGCCTCAATCGACGGATGCTGGAACACCACCCCGGCCACCACCGCGTTCCACATCGCTGCCACCGGGTAGTCGTCGCGTCCCGACCCGCGCATGACCTCCAGGTATTGCACCAAACGCGTATCCGGGAGATGATCGCAGACCAGATAGAAGCGATCCAGATCGCTGCGCGCGTCAACGTCGCGCCAGTCAAATAAGCTCAGTTCAATGGCCGCCATGGGGTCCTCCTGCAAAGGATCGTCTCGATAACGATATGATCCCTTGGCGGCCACCCTTTTGCACCCCCCGCGTGCCGACGCCTTGCTGATGGCCGGGCGCGCTGCCGCGGCTTGGCAACGCTCCTGCGTGCTGGGGTGATTTTTCGCACAGCACCCTGGCCCATGCACGTAAGCCACTGATCCTTCGTTCTGCGCTGGGGTAAACGAAAGTTCCCCTCGGCGGGACGGCTCACCACTTCAGGGGCTTAAGGACAGCGCAAGCGGCTCATGAGCAAGTGTCACACCCGTCACCGTACCCACCCGAGCACAGAACCGACAGCCGGGCCTTCGCGGCAACACGCTTCTTGCATGGGCTTTTCGGCGCCTCTTTGGGTCAGATTGAACATCCTAGATGCCGCCCACCGTGGTCACGCCGGCGCGGCGCTTGGCGTCGGTGAAGGCCTTCTGCAAGCCGCTCGGCGATAGCGGCGTCCCGCCGGGCCCGGCGAACAGCCAGTCGTTCGGCCGATACAGGCGCCAATAGGCGCGCAACTCCGCCAACAGCGTGGGTGAGAGTGGGACCAAGCGGTCCTTGGCGCCCTTGCCCTGCTCGATCCGGAGCAGCCGGCGTTCGCCGTCGATATCCTTCACCCGCAGGGCCAGGACTTCGCTCAGGCGCAGCCCGCAGCCATCGCAGACCGTCAGCATCATGCGATAGCGCGGATTGTCGCAGGCGGCGAGGATGGCGGCGACCGCGCCACGGGTGAGCAGCTCCGGGATGCGCTGCGGGCGTTTGGGCAGGGTGACCTCCAGGTCGACCGTCGGCCAGCCGAGCACCTGCAGATAGAAGAAGCGGATGCCGTTGTACATCAGGCGCACGCTGGCCGGGGCCAAGGTGCGCTGCACCACCAGGTGCTCGAAGTAGCGCGTAAGATCGGCGTGCGCGAGGGTGTCCGGGGAGCGGTGGGTGAACTTCGCCAAGTCCTGGACCGCGGCCAGGTAACTTTCGTGGGTGCGCGGGGACGCGCCCAAGCATTTGCATGGCGGTGATCATCTGCTGACGCAGGGGTTTCATCGTCAGGTACTCTGTCAACGACCCGGAGTGGGCCGTGGTGAGTGTGGACGATGGGGGACGGGTCGGGGCTGGGGCAAACCGCGGGGCGGCTGCGTTTATCTGCGCGTCATTCGCTATTCAATGACGCTGCGGGATGGCCGCGGAAGGCCCCGCGGAGCGGATTAGTTCAACTCCCGCCAGCCCGCGCGGTGACTGGGGTGGCGCGGTTATGCTTCAGGGCTGAGGGCAGCGCCCTGGGTTAGCGTTGTTTATTCGGCCTAGCCCTGAAAGGGCGTGACATAACGGTGAGGCTGCTGATGTCACGCCTTTTCAGGGCTGGGGTCCATATCCCTCATACCCAGGGCGTTGCCCTGGGCTGGTATGTCACGCCCCTTCGGGGCTTGAACAGGCGCAATATCAAGCGGAATAAGGCATTAGGCGCCCGGTGCCGCCGCGGCGTCCCCCGCCAGCTCCCGGGGCAGCGGGAAGACCACCTGCTCGCGGATGCCGGACTGCTCTTCCACCGTCGCGGCCCCCCAGTCGCGCAGCCGGGCGATGACCTGCTCGACCAGGACCTCGGGGGCGGAGGCGCCCGCCGTCAGGCCCACCCGCGGGGCCTGGGCCAGCCAGTCCCGGCTGATGTCCTGGGGGCCGTCGATGAGGTAGGCCGTACAGCCCTGCTTCTGGGCCAGTTCCCGCAGCCGGTTGGAGTTGGAGCTGTTGGTGGAGCCGACCACCAGCAACAGGTCGCAGCGCTCGGCCAGTTCCCGCACCGCGTCCTGGCGGTTCTGGGTGGCATAGCAGATGTCGCTGCGCTTGGGCCCTTGGATGTCCGGGAAGCGCTCGCGCAGGGCCGCGATGATGGCCGCCGCGTCGTCGACCGAGAGGGTGGTCTGGGTCACGTAGGCGACGCGCTGGGGGTCGCGCACCTGGAGCCCGGCGCAGTCCGCGGCCGACTCGACCAGGTGCATCCGGCCGTCCCCGCCCTGGCACTGGCCCAGGGTACCCTCGACCTCCGGGTGGCCGCGGTGGCCGATCAGGACCACGTCGAGCCCGGCGGCGCAGTGACGGGCGACCTCCAGGTGGACCTTGGTCACCAGGGGGCAGGTGGCGTCGAAGAGCCTGAAACCGCGCGCCTGCGCCTCATCGCGGATCGCCTGGGAGACCCCGTGGGCGCTGAAAATCAGGGTGGCGCCGGCGGGGACCTGGTCCAGGTCGTCGATGAAGATGGCGCCGCGCTGCTTGAGGCCCTCGACCACAAAGCGGTTGTGCACCACCTCATGGCGGACATAGATGGGGGCGCCGTAGAGGTCGAGCACCCGCTCGACGATGGCGATGGCGCGGTCGACCCCGGCACAGAAGCCGCGGGGGTTGGCGAGAAGTATGTCCATGGCGTCAGGCACTAGGCTCGGTGTGATGGCAGAAAAGGCCGGGGGCGGCGCACCCGGCCCGGGCAGTCGGACAAGGCCGCAGGCCCGCATCCTTACCGAATCGCCAGGCGCTCGCAAGGGGGGATCGCTTCATCGCCACTGTCCCGCGCGGCGCGGCCACCCGCACGCAACCGGATCCCCGTAGGGTGGATAAGGCGCGCCGCACGGTGTTGGGAACCAGGCACGTCGTTCGCGCGCGCCGCATCCACCAGAGGCACCGCGCTGCTGCCCAAGTTTGAAAAGAATGCCCCGGGAACGCGCGTTTGTGTCTACTGTCCAGGCCCCCTACCATGGCCGATCGATCCGCTGCGCACGCCGCCACCGGCGCGCCGACTCCCCCTCCCCTTGCACCCCCTGGAGCCCCCCTTGGCCACAGAGCACCCGCCCGCCCATCCGCCCCGCATCGGCTTCGTCAGCCTGGGTTGCCCCAAGGCGACGGTGGACTCGGAGCACATCCTCACCCGCCTGCGGGCCGAGGGCTACGACCTCACCCCGAGCTACGACGGGGCCGAACTGGTGATCGTCAACACCTGCGGATTCATCGATGCGGCAGTGGAGGAGTCGCTGGAGGTGATCGGCGAGGCCCTGGCCGAGAACGGCCGGGTGCTGGTCACCGGCTGCCTGGGCGCGCGCGCGGACCTGATCCGCGCCGCCCACCCGCAGGTGCTCGCCATCACCGGCCCCCACGACCTGGACGCGGTCATGGCCGCCGTGCACCGCGAACTGCCGGCCCCCCACGACCCCTTCCAGAGCCTGGTCCCGCCACAGGGAGTGCGGCTCACCCCGCGCCACTATGCCTATCTCAAGGTCTCGGAGGGGTGCAACCACCGCTGCGCCTTCTGCATCATCCCGAGCCTGCGCGGGGACCTGGTGAGCCGCCCACTGGGCGAGATCCTGACCGAGGCCGAGCGGCTGGTGGAGGCCGGGGTGCGGGAACTGCTGGTCATCGCCCAGGACACCAGCGCCTATGGCCTGGATCTGCGCTACCGGCCGGACTTCTGGAAGGGCCGGCCCCTGAAGTCGGACCTGGTCACCCTGGCCCGGAGCCTGGGTGAACTGCCGGCCTGGGTGCGGATGCACTATGTCTATCCCTACCCGCACGTGGACGAGTTGATCCCGCTGATGGCGGACGGCGTGATCCTGCCCTACCTCGACATGCCGCTGCAGCACGGCGCCGAGCGCGTACTCAAGGCGATGCGCCGCCCGGCCGCCGCCGAGCGCGTCCTGGAGCGCCTGGAGCGCTGGCGCGGCGTCTGCCCGGATCTCGTCCTGCGCAGCACCTTCATCGTCGGCTTCCCCGGGGAGACGCACGCCGAGTTCGAGTGCCTGCTGGACTTCATCCGCGCCGCCCGCCTGGACCGGGTTGGCTGTTTCCCCTACTCCGCGGTGGCAGGCGCGGCGGCCAATGAACTGCCCGACCCGGTGCCGGAGGAGGTCAAACAGGAGCGCCTGGCGCGCTTCATGGAGGTCCAGGCGGCAATCAGCCGCGACAAGCTCGCCTTGCGCATCGGGCAACGGCTCACGGTGCTGGTGGATGAAGTGGACGACGATGAGGTGATCGCGCGCAGCGTCGGGGACGCCCCGGAGATCGATGGCGTCGTCGTCATCCCCGGCGCCTGGGAACTGGACCCGGGCGATTTCATCGAGGTGGTGGTGACCGACTCCGGCGACCATGATCTGTGGGCGGAGCCGGTGGAGGACTGACACCCCCGGGCCTCGGTGATCCCCGCGCCCGCAGTAGCGGCCGCCGCCGTTGCCGACGCCGCCAGCGGTTAACGGCCATGTACTGTTTTGGACCCCCCGACACATGAACGGGCCACTGTAGGGGCGGGTTTGAAACCCGCCCCTACGTGATCGCATCCCGGCGGGACCTGGCCACCACGGATGAGCCCGACCTGGCTTTTACGGTAAAGTAAGGAATCCTTACCTGGAGCCGATCCGATGCTCGCCAAGCTGACCGCCAAGAACCAACTCACCCCGCCCAAGGCCGTGACCGAGGCGGTGGGTCCGAGCGAGTATTTCCAGGTGGAAACGCGCGACGGCCAGATCATACTCACGCCCGTGCGCGTCCAGCGCGCGGACGCCATGCGGGCCAAGCTCGCCGAACTGAACCTGTCCGAAGCGGACATCGACGACGCCGTGGCCTGGGCGCGGCAGGGCGACCGGTCGTGACGGGCAGGCCCGTGGCCGAGGCGCACCGTCCCTCGTGTATCGTGATCGACACCAATCTCGTCCTCTCCGCCCTGGTTTTCCGCGGCGGCCGGCCGGGGGCCTTGCGCCGAGGCAATCGCGGTGCAGACTACGGGTACAGTTCTCGGCATTCCGGGGCTTGCCGAGAGTTGGGTATGCTGACCCTGGAACGCCCACCCGGAACTCCCATCAGCCAGCCTGAGGTGTCGCCATGACGATGATCGCCTTCGACCTGCCGGACGGCGCCTTCGCGGCGCTTCGCAAGGACCCGCGCGAGATGGAATCCGAACTGCGGATGGCGGCGGCCGCGAAGTGGTACGAGTTGGGCCTGGTCTCTCAGGAACGCGGCGCTGAGATCGCGGGCCTGACGCGGTTGGATTTCATGCACGGCTTGTCGCGACTCGGCGTTTCGCCGTTCCAGGAAGACCTGGACGAGGACGAAATGGGCAATGGCTGAGCGAGTCGTCATCAACGCATCGCCGATGATCGCATTACTCGCAATCGGCCAGGAGGGCCTGCTGACGATGTTGTTCGATGAGGTATTAATTCCGGACGCGGTGCGCGAGGAGATCGAGGCGGGCCGGTCGAAGGACGCGAACGTGCTGCGACTCGCAACCTTGACGTGGCTTGGATCGGCGCCCGCGGCCCCTGTCCCGGAATCCGTGCAGGGCTGGGGCCTGGGTCGCGGCGAGTCGTCGGTACTGGCGGTGGCCGCCGCCGAAACGGGTTGTCGCGCGATATTGGACGACCTGGCGGCGCGACGGTGCGCGCGCTTTCTTGGCCTGACCGTGATGGGCACCGGTAAGGTCTTGGTCCTGGCGAAGCAACGCGGACTGATCGCCTCCGTCCGCGATCCGATCGATCGGTTGACCGCTCGCGGGTTCCGGCTGTCGGAGCGGCTGATCGCGAAGCTGCTAAACGACGCTGGCGAGGTTTGATGAGCCATGACTCCTTCCGTATGCTTGGTTGAGGTGATCTTATCCATGCCAGGGCCAGCGCGAGTGGCAGCGGTGTCTGATGTAGGCCGATGCTGAGGCAGGCGATAGACCACGGTTTCCCGATTCCGTGCCGATAAACCAGCGTCTTTCGCCGGCTGCCCGCCGGGGAACCGTGGTCTGTCCCCGGTTTCCCCGGTGGTCGGGGAGTAAGCCGGGTTCTTGTCGTCGCTTAGGCCGAAGTTTGTGTTCTCTGTTGCCGCCTGGTTTCCCGGCGGTGCCACGCTATCTCTGCCATACGACGATTCGTTCCCGGCTCCTC
>Ga0247835_1000862_pt1 | contig 40547 bp, 35 predicted proteins | sample LaCtaG_3_FD_189912 | JGI IMG/M metagenome (GOLD analysis project Ga0247835, IMG submission 189912) | Freshwater microbial communities from meromictic Lake La Cruz, Castile-La Mancha, Spain - LaCruzMarch2015_13.5m | ecosystem: Environmental > Aquatic > Freshwater > Lake | place: Spain: Castile-La...
ATCAGGCACGCCAACCTCGTCAGCTTCACGTGCTTGAAAGCGCTTGCGTTCGATCAACGTTTCGAGCGCAAGGACGCGCACGATCTCATCTACTGCATTGAGCACGCGCCCGAAGGCACAGATGTCGTCGCCAAAGTATTCCGTAAGGAACTCGAAGGCAAGCACCGAGACGTGGTCGATGCCGCGCTCGTGATCCTTCACAACCGATTCGCGAGCGACGACAAGGTAGAGGGTTATCTCAAGGATGGCCCCGTGTCTGTCGCCAAGTTTGAGCTCGGCGAAGGTGACGACGCTGAACAACGCGAAGCAAGGATACTGCGACAGCGCGAGGTGAGCGAATTGATCGAGCAACTGCTGGGGCGCGTGCGCGTTGCCGGGAGCACTTGATGACTTTTCCGGCGGGCCGCCGCGATCATAAACGCCCGCACCACTTCATATAACCGAACGTTAGACCCCATGGATTTCGTCCACCAGTTCCTCTGCGGTTACCTGGCAGGCCGGGATCCTGCGTCGGAAAAGCTCTTCAAGCAGGTCCGAGCGGGTCAACCCTGCTAATTCCGCAGCTTTGCCTTGGGAGACGATGCCCTGAGCGTACCACTGCACCGCCGCCGCGATGCGCATCTCGCGTGCAAACTCCATCGGTGCCAGGCGTAGGGCGCTGAAAGTAGAGGGTTCAAACTCGAAACTGATCGTTGCCATGTGCGGCCCCAGGGTTGAGTTGCTTTCGATGTCGCGTCAGCCAAGCCTTTATCGACCAGGAATTGCTGGGGAATTCCGGGGAGAGTATATCGAATTCCCGGGAATTTCGGGGCTAGGGAATGCCAGAGTTCCGGGGAACAGCTTTCTCGGCAGCGCGCGTGAGGCGGAACGCCGCGGGAGGTTCGGCCAAGAAAGGCCCCCTTGGGAGCGGCTTCAGACGCGACCAGGCAACTCCCGGACGGAGTCCCAGGCTTCAGCCTTGGATGGGCAGGACCAAGGCTGAAGCCTTGGACTCCAGAAGATGCCCGCTGGCCAGGACGATGATCCTGGATTCGGCAATTGCTCACGCAAAGACGCCAAGAACGCAGAGAAGAACAGAACTTTGCAACCGCTGCTCCCGTCACCCGGCAGGTGAGCCGAACGACAGAACTATCGCACTGAAAAGCTTTGCGTCTTTGCGTGAAACAGATGGTTTTTTCAAGATGATCAAGGCCCCCGCCGCTCCGTCACCCTCTCGGACTTTGACGGAACCCTGGGGGTGCTGCCGGGTCGATCCGCGGACGGTTCACTTGGGGCCGCGCGCTGCCGTCCAACTTTAGACTTGGGGGGCGTTGCGGGCCCCGGGGGAGGGCGCCCGGGGCGGGACGCCCCGGCTCCTCTCTTCTCAGTGCATCTGGGACTGGAGGTAGTTCGGGAGCCCGAGCTTTTCGATCAGGCCCAACTGCTGCTCCAGCCAGTAGGCGTGGTCTTCTTCCGTGTCGCGCAGGTTCTGCTCCAGGATGGTCCTGGTCTGGAAGTCGCGCTCCTGTTCGCAGACGACGATGGCGGCCTTGAGACCGGCGGCGACGGCGTACTCGAGTTCCAGGTCGCTGGTGAGCATGGAGGGCACGTCGGTGCCGACCTTGAGGCCGTCGCGCTGGGTCATGTCCGGTGTCGCCTCCAGGAACAGGATGCGTCGGATCAGGGCCGTGGCGTGCTCTTTCTCCTCCTCGGACTCGTGGTTGATCCGCTCGAAGAGCCGGTTGAGCCCCCAGTCCTCGTACATGCGCGAGTGGATGAAGTATTGGTCGATGGCGGCCAGTTCGTTGGCGAGCAGGAGCTGGAGTTGCGCGATGACCTTGGGTGAGCCTTGCATAGGGGTGTTCTCCGGACCGCTCGGGTCGGCGTCAGATGGCGGATTGCAGGTAGTTTTCCAGACCCAGGGCGGCGAGCAGCGAGAGCTGGGTCTCCAGCCAGTCGATGCGCTCTTCGCTCTCCTCTTGGATCTCCTCCAGTTCGTGGCGGCTCACGAAGTCCTGCTGCGCCTCGCAGTGGCGGATCGCAGCGGCGAGGGTGTCGCGGTAGGCGCGCTCCGCGCTCAGGTCGTTGTTCAGGATCTCGGGGACATCCTCGCCGATCAGGAGCTTGCCCAGGTCCTGGAGGTTGGGCAGGCCTTCCAGAAAGAGCACGCGGGCGATGATCTTGTCGGCCTCCTTCATGGCGGCGATGGAGGCCCCGAAGGCGTGCTTTTCCAGGGTCTTGAAGCCCCAGTGTCCCAACATGCGGGCGTGCAGAAAGGATTGGTTGATGTTGGTCAGGGCCAGCTTGAGCACGGCGTTGTGCTGCTGATGGATACTCGGGTCGGTCTTCATGGGCGCGGCCGGTAGTTGAACCTGGTGTCAAGGTTGGGTCCCGCTCGCCGCGGTGCAAGCAGGCGGTCGGGGCGGGGCAGGGCGGTGCTGGGGGGCTTGACACGAATGCGAACCGTTCGTATTATCGAGCCATACCGACCCACTCGCACCCAAGTCCGGAGCCGATCATGTATGTCTGTGTCTGCCATGCCGTGACCGACCGTCAGATCGGAGCGGCCGTCCGCAACGGTGCCAAGTCCGTGAAGGACTTGAAGGACGGCCTCGAACTCGGGACGAGTTGCGGCCAGTGCCTGCCCTGCGCCCGCGAGGTCCTGCACGCGGCGTTGTGCCGGGAATCCGGCCAGACCGAGAGTGCGCAGAGCGGCGCCCTGGTGCCCGCCTTCGGCTGACCCGCCTTCGCTTGACCCGGTCCCAGCGGCCGACGCTCGGCACCGGCCGCCGCGTCGGGGCTCAACCGGGCAGGGTCGGCGCATTCACGCACTGGATGGCGGGCCCGCAGCGCCCGTGGCGCACCCGCACCAGTCCCGCATAGTCGATCCGCAGCCGATACCAGCGCTGCGCCTGCGCCCTCAGCAGGTACCCCACCACCGCGCGCATCACCCCGCTATGGCAGACGATCAGCAGGTGCCGGCCCGGGTGGAGCGCCACCTGGCGTTCGTAGGCCGTTACCACCCGGGTGGAGAACTCGTCCAGGGGTTCCCCGCCCGGGGGCCGATAGGCGACCGGGTCGCGCGCCATTGCCGCGAAGGCGTCCGCGTCGTGCGCCGCCAGATCCTCCGGGGTGCGACTCTCCCAACTGCCCATCCCGATCTCCCGCAAGGCCGGCTCGACCGCCAGCGGGAGCCCATGGCGTCCCGCGACCTCCATCGCGAAGGGGCGACAGCGGGCCATGGGTGAACTGATTACCTGATCCCAGGGGCAGGCATCCCCCAGGGCCGCGCGCAACTGGGCCCAGCCCGTCGCGGACAGGGGGTCATCCACGCCGTCACCGCGAAACTGCCGGCCGCCGACGGGCTCGCCGTGGCGGATGAGATCGATGAGGGTGTCGGACAAGGCGCTGTTTCCCCGCAGAGGTGAGTGCGGCAGTGGCGCCGATGCGCCCGGGATCGCTGCCGGAAGGGGCCGCGGGTGGTGTGGGGGTTCGCCCGTGATTCCGACCATGGCGTCAACCGGCCGGCTGACCCCATTCTACCTTGCCGGGAGGCGACAAGACCTTTTTCGTCCCCTGGTCTTGCCTTCCCCCTAGTCACGTCGCGTTGTTGGTCTAGAATGAGTCTGTGCGCGACGGGGCTGCCCGCGCGGTCCCGCGCACGCGGCTGCGACTACAGGAATCTAATATAGGATTCAAAATGATGACCCCAATCGACCCCGCTCGCGAGCCCCGCGGAAGCGTCCTGTTCCTCGGTGCTGACCTGGCCCTGAGCGCCGCCCTGGATCCACATCTCGCTGGGTTCGGGCTGGCCCTGGAGACCTTTGCGGTCCCCGCCGAACTGCGGCAGCGCCTCGCGACCCCGGTAGCGCCGGGGTCGGCGCGTCCGCGGCCCGTGCTGGCGTTGATCGATCTGCGCGCCTTTCCGACGTCCGAGGCGCTCGCCGGTCTCGGCGCCGCCGCTGCCGGTGAGGGTTCGCCGTTGCCCCTGGTTTGTCTCGGGCCGCCGGGCGAGTTGGCGCCGCGGGTCGCGGCGCTACACGCGGGGGCCGCGGCCTGCCTGGCGGTGGACCTGCCGGGCGCCGACCTCGCCGCCCGGCTGGCCGCGCTGGTCGGGCCGGGCGAGGGCGCCGCGGCGCGGGTCCTGGTGGTGGACGACCAGCCGGTGGCCGCCCTGTTCGCCGCCCGGGTGCTGGAGCAGGCCGGGATGGTCACGGAGTCGGTGTCCGATCCGTTTGTGGTCCTGTCGGCCCTGGAGCGCTTCGTGCCGGACCTGGTCCTCATGGACCTGCACATGCCCGGGGTGAGCGGGATCGAACTGACCGGCGTCATCCGTGCCCAGGAGCGCTTTGCCGACCTGCCCATCCTGTTCCTCTCCGCGGAACTGGACCCGGCGCGGCAGTTGGAGGCCCTGCGCATCGGTGGCGATGACTTTCTGGCCAAGCCAGTGCCCGCGGCGCGGCTGCTGGCCTGTGTGCGCGAGCGCCTGGTGCGGGCGCGCCACCGCGCCGCGGTGCGCGCCGCGCCGCCGGATGCGGGCGCGGCCGGGCGGGAGCACCTGTTGGCCCGGCTCGATCGCCTGCTCCAGTCCCAGTCCGGCGCCGACTGGGCCCTCGTTTACCTCGAACTGGAGGGAGGCGCCGCCGCCCTGGCCCGGCTTGCCGCGGCGGTGTCCGCGCGTGCGGGAGCCGAGGCCCTGGTGGCGCTGGCGGGTGCCCAGGGGGTCGGCGTCCTCCTGCGCGGCGGCACTTGGTGCCCGTTCCGCACCGCGGCCCAGGCCCTCGCCGAGACGGTGCGGACGGACCTGGCAACGGGTGCGGCCCCGGTGCCGCGCTTCGGGGTCGGCTGGTGCGCGCTCCCGGATGGGGGCGGGGAGTCGGTCACCCTGGTCTCGCGGGCACGCAAGGCCGCCTGCATCAGCCTCCAGGCCAAGCAGGGCCGGGCCCAGGGCTATGTCAACTCCCCGCGGCCGGAGGCCGCCGGGGCGCGGGACCCGCTGCTCACCGCCATTGCCGCGGGACAGTTCCAACTCCTCTTCCAGCCCATGGTGCCGCTGCACGCGACCGCCGCGGAGCGCTACGAGGCGACCCTGCGCCTGGTCGGCCCCCACGGCGAGTTGCTCGCCCCCGGCGTCTTCGGGCCGGTCGCCTTGCGCGCGGGGCAGGCGGCCCGGATCGATCGCTGGCTGCTGGCCGCCGGTCTCGACGCCCTGCAGGCGCGCCGCGCCGCGGGACGGCCGGTAGAACTCTTCCTGCATCAATCCATTGCGGCGGCGGACGACGACTGGGTCGAGCGGGTACGCGACGAGATCAGCGCCCGCGACCTGATCCAATGCCGTCCCGTCATCCAATGGCAGTTGGCCGACGCGGACCGTCACCTGGACCTGGCCGCGCGCCTGGCCGTGCACCTCAGCCGCTTGGGGATCCGCCTGTGTCTCAACGGCGTGGCGGCCGGCGAGCGGGGCGAGCGGGTGCTCGCGCACCTGCCCGTGGCCTATGTGCGCCTGGCCCGGGAGGCGGTCCGCGGGCTGGCGGATGCGCGGCTCCAGGGCCTGTTCGGCGCGCTACGCGGTCGCAAGACCTTGGTGATTGCCACCGGGGTGGAGGGCCCCGAGGCCATCACCCCCCTCTACAGTGCCGGGGTCGATCTGGTCCAGGGACCCTATGTCCAGCCGCCGACCGAGACCATGGACTTCGACTTTGCGGACGCCGGGTCCTAGTGCATGACGCCGAAAATCCCGCGACCATATCTGTTCGTTGTCGTTGTCGTTGTGGTTGTCGTAATCGTCTTCGACTCCGATTACGACAACCACAACGACAACGACAACGATCACGACCGGGAACGGTAGCGGAACTTTCGACGTTCTGCACTAGTCCCGCGTACTGCGCCGTCCGGCGACCGGAATCTGGCGTAAACTGATCGGCGAATCCCGGTCGTGCGCCGGCACCTCCGGCCGGCGCACCGGGCGCGGTCTGCGGCGACCCACAACATTCAGCGGAACATGCCTTTGAAGACCTTGCTGACCCCCATTGCGCTGGCGGCCCTGCTTCTGAGCGGGGGCTGTGCGTCGATCCAATCCGGCGCCAGTGTCGGCAAGCGGCCGGCCTATGAGGACTTTCTGAGCCAGCCGGGGCGGCTGCGGCCTGCGGCCAATGCGAGCGGGGCGCTGGTGTGGGTCGACCCCGGGGCCGACCTGGCGCGTTACCAACGCTTCCTGATCGAGCCTATCCAGGTCCGGCTGGCGGACGACGCGGCCTACAAGACGGTCGATCCGGCTGAACTGAAGGCGCTGGCGGATTATCTCCGGCAGGCGCTCGCGAAGGCCCTGGTCCCCGCCTACCAGGTGGTCGGCAAGCCCGGCCCCGGGGTGCTGAAACTACGCATCGCCATCACCGATCTGGTGCCCACCAAGCCCGCTTACAGCGTGGCCGCGCTGGTGGTGCCTTATGCCACGGTGGCCGACCTGGCGTCGGGTCCGGCGTCCGGCCGCCCCGCGGGTTCCACCGCCTACCTGGGGCGCACCGGGATCGCCGGGATGCTGATCGACGCCCAGAACCAACAGGTGGTCGCGGAGTATGCGGACAACCGGGTCGGGCGCAAATACGTGGTCGATACCAGCACCGGGCTCACCGGCGCCGTCACCACCGGGGTGGGGGACTATGTGAAGTCATACTCCACCTGGGCCTATGCGCGCCAGGCCTTCGACGGCTGGGCGGGGGATCTGCGCCGGTGGCTCGACGGGGTCCACAAGCGCCCGGGCGGCCTTGGTCATCATTCCGGCCCCCGGACGTTGTAGGGTGGACAAGCGCAGCGCAGGGCGGCGCGGCGCGAGGATCACAGGGACTGCTCGGCCTTATGCAACTGCGTTATGTCATTCGTTGACGAGGATCATTATGAGCGATACACCCGAGACTGGACCCGGCCCTGCGTCGGAACCGGTCGATGAGGAGCGCAACGGCCGTCGGGGCTTCCTGATCGGCCTGGGCCGCTGGTCGAAGATCGTGATCGGCGCGGCCGTCTTCGGCGGGCTGGCGCTGCCGCAGGCCGATGCCGAAGCGGGCTGGTTCAATCGTCGCGGCGGTTGGATCAATCGCCGCGGCGGTCGTGGTGGCGGTTGGATCAACCGCAACGGCGGCGGCGGTTGGGCCAACCGGCGTGGCGGCGGTAGCGGTGGCAGTTGGATCAACCGCCGCTGAGTGACGCCTCGTCGTACCGGGCCGGCACCGGGGGCCCCGGGCGCCGGTCCTCGCACGCGGCGCCCCGGCGCCGCAGGGAGCCGGCCCCCTTGCTGACATCGATACCGATCCCGCCTGGGAATGATTCGGACCAACCGGTCCTGTGCATCCCCGCGACGCTGTTTCACGCCTTTCCCGACCGCACGGTGGTCCTGCGCGCCGCCGACCCGGCGGCGGCCCGCGCCCTGCTCGGACCCCAGGTACCCGCCCGGGTGCTGTTCCTCCAGCTAACGGACCTGACCGCGGACCTGGGGCCCCTCTGCAACTGGGCCGAGGGCCTGGCCATCGACCTGCTGATGGCCGACCCGGCGGCCGAACTCCCCTTGCTCTACCGTTGTACCGGGCTCTTGGATCGCCACCCGGTGCGGGTGACCGTACCCTTGCTCCCGGGGCTGGCCAGCGCTGTCAAGCTTGCGCTCTCGCTCGGTCTCGCGGTCCGCCTGGCGGGGCATCAACTCACCCCGGAGGTGGCCGCCCAGGCGCGCGCGGCGCTCGCGGCCTACCTCCACAACCCCACCGTCGCCCAGCCGGTCGAGCCCTTCCATAGTCTCTTGCTGGCCTTCCTGCACGACACCCCGGTCGACCTCTGGTCAGTGCTGGAGCGCGACCCGGCCCAAGTCCTGATCCTGGATGACCAGGGCGAGGCGGTGCCGGACCAGGGTCCGGCGTCGGCGATGGCCTGGCGCGAGGCGCTGGTTGCGATCGGGGTCGCGTCCGGGGTCACGACCGGAGCGCCGTGTCGCGACTGCCCCTGGCTCGCGCCCTGCGGCGGCTATTTCCAGTGGCCCCGGCCCGCCGATGACTGCGGCGCGCAGTCCCTGTTCGCCGAGTTGCACGCGGCGGCGACCGAGCTGCGGGCGAGTCTCGCGGCCTTCAGCGCGTTGCCGCGCTGAGACGGCTATGGGCACCCGGGTCTTTTCACTCATCCTGCTCCCCACACTCCTGTGCAATGCCGATTGCGACTATTGCTTCGAAGCCAAGAGCAGCGACCGGCTTACGCTTGCGCGCCTACGGGAATTGATCGACAAGGTGTTGGACCACCTGGTCGAACAGCAGATTGGCGAACTCATGATCCACTGGCAGGGCGGCGAGGCCATGACCCTGCCGCCGTCCTGGTTCGCCCGCGCCCATGAGCTGATCGGGGCGGCGGCCATGGCGCGCGGGTGTGCCGTGACGCACGGTTTGCAGACCAACATGATCGGCTACAGCCCGAAGTGGAATCCGGTCATTCGCGAGATGTTCGATAACAGCCTGAGCACCTCGCTCGACTATCCCAATCTCTACCGCCGCCGCCGCGGGCAGGACCCCGGCGACTACAATGCGGTCTGGGAGCGCAATGTGCGTCTGGCGCGTGAGGCGGAGATCGAGGTCGGCGTCATTGCCGTGCCGAACGCCGCGACCCTGGAGTTGGGGGCGGCCGGCTTCTATCGCCATTTCGTCGATGAACTCGGGATCCGCAGCTTCCAGGTCAACACCCCATTCCCCGGGGGCGAGTCCAATGAGGCCAAGGGTCTGTTGCCGACGGGGGGTGACGCGCTCATCCGCTTTTTCATCGAATTGGCCGAGGTCTGGCTGGCGCGCGGCTACGCCGGCGGGGTCCGGGTCGGCCCCTTCGATGAGCTGTTGGCCTATTTCAGCGGCACGCCATCGGTCCTGCCCTGCATCTGGACCGACGACTGCGCCAATCACATCCTCTGCATCGATGCGCGCGGCCATGTGGCCCAATGCGATTGCTGGGTCACGAGCTACCCCGACTACCGGTTTGGCAACATCTTCGACGCCGCGAGCCTGAGTGAACTGCTCGCCGCGAGCCCGGTCGTGCAGCGTTTTCATCAACGCCCCATGGCCCTGGTCGCACGCGACTGCATCGCCTGTGACTATCTCGCCCTGTGCCACGGCGGCTGCCCGATACGGGCCTTCTCGGTGCATGGGACCCTGTTCGAGAAAGACCCCCACTGCGGGCTCTATCGGGCCTTGTTCGGGCACATGGCGAGTGCCGCGGCGCGCCTGGCCCGCGCGTCTGCCGAGGGATCCCGGTCCGCCTGAGGGCCTCGGCGTCGTTGTCGTTGTCGTTGTCGTTGTCGTAATCGTAATCGTAATCGAGGTCGATATACCGGCCAGGATTCTCTCGCACCTCGTCGTTTCGCTGTCCGAGCGTTGTAGGCATCGCAACGAACCCGATAGACATCGAGCTGCTCATGGCCGAATGGCAGTGCTTCTCCGATTACGATTACGACAACGACAACGATTACGACAACGACAACGATAGTCAGTGGAGTCAAAGATCATGAAGCGACTGGTCGTTGGATTGTCAGGGGCGAGCGGCGTGGTCTACGGGGTGCGCCTGCTGGAGGTCCTCAAGGGGACCCCGGGGGTCGAGACGCACCTCATCGTGAGCAGGGGCGCCGAGGTCACCCTGCGCCTGGAGACCCAGACCAGCCTCGCCGAGGTCCGGGCCCTGGCCGATGTGGTCCATGAGCACGGCAATCTGGCCGCACCGATCTCCAGCGGTTCATTCCGGGTCGCGGGGATGGTGGTGGTGCCTTGTTCCATGAAGAGCCTGGCGCAGATCGCCCTGTCGCTCGGCGACAACCTGCTGAGCCGCGCGGCCGATGTCACCCTCAAGGAGCGGCGCAAGCTGGTCCTGGTCCCCCGCGAGTCCCCGCTGCACCTGGGCCACCTGCGCCATATGACGGCCGTGACCGAGATGGGCGCCATCATCCTGCCCCCGGCACCGTCCTTCTATCATGGCCCCATCACCATCATGGACCTGGTGGACCAGACCCTGGGCAAGGTGCTGGATCAGTTCGAGATCGAGCACCGGCTCTTCAGGCGCTGGGGCGGCGATGCGTCTTGATGAGTTCGAGGATGCATCGCGGCGCCTCTTCGCGGAGGTTTCGGTCATGACGCTCGCGACCTGTGCCGAGGGCCTCCCCTGGGCGACGGACGTCTATTTCGCCCCGGACGGCTTCGACCTGGTGTTCCTCTCCTCACCGCGCGCGGACCCTCCCGGTTTGCAGCGCGTGCAGGCTATACTGGCGGGGCGGTGCAACCTGGCTGGCCCCCATCCGGGGTGCCGGTGACCATGGCGTAGGCGCGCGGCCTCCGGTCCGCACAGCGGACCCTACGGGGTCTCTGGCCCGTAGGGTCCGCTGTGCGGACCGCTGGCCATGGGTGGCAACGACGATTCGCGAGTGCGGCCTGCGTATCGCCGCCGCGCAACTGGTCAGGCGCCGGCCGCGGCAATGACCGCAACCGGGGGGGCAGGTGCTGCCATGACCGACCAGATGATGATCGTATTCGGCATCCTCGGGTGCGCAATCGCGCTCTTTGCCTGGGGGCGCCTGCGTGCCGACAGCGTGGCGATCCTCGTCGTGCTGGCGCTGATGCTGAGCCATGTGTTGACGCCGCAGGAGGCCCTGGCCGGCTTCGGGGACCCGGTGGTGGTCCTGATCGCCGGCATGTTCATCGTCAGCGAGGCCCTGGTGACCACCGGGGTCGCGCACCGTCTGGGGGAGGCGGTGCTCAAGGCGGGCGGGGGCAGTGAGGTGCGCCTGATCGTCCTCGTGATGCTGCTGGCGGGGGGGATCGGCGCCTTCATGAGTTCGTCGGCGATCGTCGCCATGCTGATCCCGGTGGTGCTGGCGATCAGTGCCAAGACCGGGCTGAACCGCAAGCGCATGTTGATGCCCTTGTCCGTCGCCGCCCTGACCAGCGGCATGATGACGCTCATCGCGTCCTCTCCGAATCTGATCATCGACGCCTCCCTGCGTGCGCACCATGTCGCCCCGCTCGGCTTTTTCAGTTGGGCGCCCTTTGGGCTGGCGGTGCTCGCGGCCGGCATCCTCTTCATGCTCCTGACGCGCAACCTGCTCAGCCGGGAACTCACGGCCGACGGCGGCGGGGTGCGGCAGGCGAGCATCTTGGACCTGCTTGGCGCCTATGGTCTTGCCGATCGCTGGTACCGGTTGCGCGTGCCGGCGGGCTCGCCCCTGCTGGCGCAGACAGTGGCGCTGGCGCGGTTGCGCAGCCGTTTCGGCTGTGTGATCGTCGGCTTCGAGAAGCTGCGCGACGGCAAGCGTCAGAGTCTGCCCGCCCTGCCGGAGACGGTGTTCGAGCCCGAGGACGCCATCGTGCTGGTCGCCGACGACGCCCAGGTCCAATCACTGATGGCTGCACACCGCCTGACGCGCCTGCCGCAACTGGGGGAACACCAGCGCTACGAGGTGCTGCAGGATCTCGGCGCGGCGGAGGTCATGCTGGCGCCGGAATCCAAACTGATCGGCAAGACCCTGCGCGCCATCGAGTTCCGCGGGCGCTACCGGGCGACCGTGGTGGCCGTGCGGCATCGCGGTGAGGCGCTCACCACCAATCTGGTGGATGAGCCGCTGGATTTCGGTGATACGCTCTTGGTCTGGGGTGACTGGGACGGCATTCGGCGCCTGGGGGAGGATCGGGAGAACTTCGTCGTCCTGGCCCTGCCGACCGAATACCAGGAGCGGCTGCCCGCGCGCCGCCGCGCGCCGGTCGCCGTGGGTATTCTGGTGCTGATGATCGCGGTGATGGCCTTTGAACTGCTGCCGAACTCTGCCACCGTGCTGATTGCCGCGATGGCGATGGTCGCCGGCGGTTGCGTCAAGCTGGACGCCATCTATCGCGTCATCAGTTGGAAGACGCTGGTACTGATCGCTGGTATGCTGCCCCTGGCGACGGCCCTGACCAAGACCGGGGCGACGGTGCTGATGGCCAACGAGCTGGTCGGCGCCCTGGGCTCACTGGGGCCGATTGCGATGCTGGCGGTGCTGTTCATGGTGACCGCGGTGGTGGGGCTCTTCATCTCCAACTCGGCCACCGCCGTGCTGATTGCGCCGATCGCGATCCAGGCGGCGCTGTCACTGCACGTCTCGCCCCAGGCCTTCGCCATGACGGTGTCGATTGCCTGCTGCGCCGCCTTCGTCACGCCGGTGTCGTCCCCGGTCAATATGCTGGTGATGGAGCCCGGCGGCTACAGCTTCGGCGACTTCGTCAAGGTCGGGCTGCCGCTGCTGCTCGTGACGATGGTGGTGACGATCGCGCTGGTGGCCCTCCTCTACCTTTATTGAAAATCGCCCGCTGGGCGATTTTCAATTGGTTTAGGACTGGAGTTTTGTTCTGCGATCGTTGGTGTGGGCGTGGTATCCCCGGGGGGTCACTCTGGGGTTGTTTGGGAGGTTTGAGAATGAACGCGATGGCAACGAACGAGGCTCGGCCTAAATTGGTGGCCGACGCGCCGCGGGGTCAGTACAGCGATGGGAGTCCGCTCGATGAGGTGCATTATCTGGAGTGCAAGCTGATCCTGAAGCCGGACCGCTTCACGTCCGCCCGGGTCTTCCTCGAGTATGGCGAACTGGTGGCGCAGACGGCGAAGGAGTTTGGAATCGGCTTCAACCGTCAGGGGGTGGTGCTCAAGCCCGAGCTGCGGGAGGTCGTGTTCCTGGACACGGCCGATTTTCGCCTTTACAACAACGCGTTCATCCTGCGCAAGCGGACCCTCTATGAGTACGGATTCCGTGTGGGTGATCCGGAGATCGTCCTCAAGTATCGCCACCCGGACGTGCAAGCGGCGGCCGCGATGGACGTGCGCCCGGCGATGGCCGGCAACTACCGGATCAAGTTCAAGGCGGAGGCCCTCCCGTTGAAGGACCAGGTGGGCGGCTATCGGCTGCTGCACTCCCACAATGTGCAGTTCCCCCTGAGCCAGGCCCCCGAGGGGGACCGGACGGCGATGGCGACACTGGTCCGTGTGTTTCCGGCCCTGGCGGTGCTCAACCCGTCCGCGACCGAACGGGTCGAATTGGTGAACCGGACCATCGTCGAGGAGGTACTCCAGGACTTGGGGCTTCTGGATTTCGGCAAGGGGGTCACCGCCGCCGCGAACATCGCCATCTGGCGCGAGCGCGGCGATCATCACACCCTGTGCGGTGAGTTCGCGTTTCAGGCCAAATTCAAACGCCGGGACGACCTGCACGAGAAGGCCATCGAGCGATGCCGGCAGTTCTTCATGGCCTTACAGCAGTCCGGGCGGGACTGGTTATCGCTCGGGACCACCAAGACCGGGCTCGTCTATCGGCTCAAGGGCAATCCCCCGCAAAGCCATGAGTGAACCAGCGGAGCAATGAGATGATGAACAAATCGATTGGATATGGACGCCTGCCGGCCGTCGCGCTGCCGGCGGGCGGGCTTCTCGCCATGGCGGGTTGCGGCACCAACCAGCCGGCCCTGGACTGCATCGTCAAGCAGCGCTGAGCCCGGCGGCGCGCGCGATGGAGAATCCGAAACCGCGAGGGGGGCCGGACCGGCGGGCGGCGGCGGCCGGTCGGGGCGGGCACTGGATCAGGACCCTGCGCGGCCATCGCTACCTGCTGTTGCTGGTGCTGCTGATTTGCGGCGTCATCGTACAGTCCATCGAGCGGGGCCTGATCGGGGTGGCGACGGTCGCCGAACTGTTGGTGGGCGTCTCGCTGCTGGCCATGGTCCTGGTGGTCTTCGAGGGGCGCCGCAGCCGTCTGGTCGCACTCTGGGCCTGGGTGGCCATAGTCGCGCTGGGGGCGGCGCAGTATGCCCTGCCGACACTGGTCCTGACCTGGGTCGAGGCCGTCCAACGGCTGCTCCTGATGGTGTTTCACGGCTGGGCCGCCGCCCTGATCCTGCGCGATGTCTTTCAGCAGGAGCGCATCGGCACCGATGACGTGCTGGGGGCGGTGAGCGGTTACCTCCTGGCCGCGGGCGGCTGGGCCAACCTGTACAGCCTGTTCGACCTGCTGATCCCGGGCTCATTCACTATCAGCCCCGACCTGGCGGGCCAACTCGCCGATCCGCAGGCGCGCAACGGGCTGTTCCTCTATTTCAGCCTGGCGACCATCACCTCGGTCGGCTATGGCGACATCGCCCCGCTGCGCGGACCCATGACCGCCTTCGCCATGCTCGAAACGGTATTCGGGCAGTTCTATATCGCCGTGGTGGTGGCACAGCTCGTCGGGATGCGCCTGGCGCAGGGTCCGCGGCGGGGCGGCGGCGATTGATGTCGGATTAGTCTGAAGGCGCCTCGTGGTGGCCAGCCGCCCCGTGTGGGTTGGCGAACAGACGGCTGAGCGTTGCTGAACCTATTCTATGTAACGGCACAACCTCAAGAAGTCCCCAGCAATGGACGAACCTGATTCCAGCGCCTGCACTCCCCAAAACACCCTTTTCCGCACCGGCGACCGCGTGCGCCTCATGGTCCCGACCCCGAGTGGCTGGCTGGGTGAGGCCGTCGTCACGCACGACGAGCCGCTCGACGACTCCAGCGTCCGTTTCGTGAAAGTCGCGCCGGCCGATGAGTCCAACCCCATCGGCGTCGCTCATTGGAGCGCATTGGTGCGCATTGGAGTTGAGTGAGCCGCAGCGTGCTGTGTGCTGCTGAGCAGGCCGTCGCGTCCGCGTCCTCTGATCGTGGCGCTGCGGTTGCACCACCGCCGAACTGTACCGAATCCGCCCGCATGGCAACCGTTCACCTTATGTCACGCCCTTTCAGGGCTAGGCGCTGTCTTGCTGCATACCCAGGGCGTTGCCCTGGGCTGGTATGTCGCGCCCCTTCGGGGCTTGGCTAACCGCAAGACCGCGGCGGCAATCCGCGCGGCGGCTGTCCTGTCGGGTTTGATTGAGGGCAAGCGCGGCGGGGTGCATGATGGGACTACTGGAGACGGGAGCGGCAGAGGGGCCTCGCTACCGTCCGGGCTTGCGACTGGTGGCCGAGGTCCCGAGGTCGCCGCGAACCGTTCCAGTCCAGCAACGTCATCCTCTGGTCCTGGAAAACCTGCGCCGGCTGGCCTATGCCGACCGGGTGGATCGGTCGACCCAACTCTCACTCTGGCAAGAGTATAAGGTGGACGCCGTAGGTCGGGTTAGCGCAGCGTAACCCGACGTTCGGTGCTGTCCGAACCTAAATCTGATTGAGCGGTTCTGGAGAGTTTTCAAGCGCCAGCGGCCCCGACCGGCAATTCGCAACGACGTGCCGCAGCGTACCCCCTATCCTGTCGTTCAGGATGTCGCGCGCCGCGAAGGCGTGTCGGATTCGCGCTGGATCTCCGCGCCCGCGCCTCGTAGACGGGTACCCCGGGCATGAGTTAGGCCCGCCGGTCCCCCTGCCCGTGCCTCCTCACCGCAGCGGCGATGAACCTGGACAAGAGGCGGGCGAGGGATCTGCTATTGACTTTTTGTCTCTAGATGCGTAAACTAGACACAGATGAAAATCTAAGAAACGGACATCGGCATCCTCCCCCGGGCGTTGTGTGGCCTGGAAGCGGCGCAGGGAGTCAGCAGCGCCCGGGATGAACACAGTCTTGCCCCGAAGCGACGGCGTTCACCATCACTGCGCAGGGCGAGGCCCGCCTGACCGACTGGACGCACTGGTTGCGGCAGCGGCGCAGGCGATTTGAAGCGCTTGAGACGGCTGATGACGCCGTCAAGAACGGCGCCTGCTACAGCAAGACCTCTGAATAGCCAAGCCGCGGGGCGATCCCAACGGGACCGCCCCGCGTCTTGCGTTCGTCAGGTGCGGATAGCATCCTCTGAGCTACAGGATTCTCATATGTCAGCGCAACCGATCAGAATCGTTGTCATCGGCGGCTCCGCGGCCGGCCCCAAGGCGGCGGCCAAGGCCCGCCGCCTGGATGAACACGCAACCATCACCATCATCCAGAAAGAGGCCGAGCTGTCCATGGCCTCCTGTGGTTATCCTTATTATGTCGGTGGGGTTTTCGATGACCGTAATCAGCTGATCTGCACCCCGGCCGGGATCGTGCGGGACTCCAGCTTTTTCGATAAGGCGAAGCGTATCGAGGCACTGGTACAGACCGAGGCCCTATCCATCGATCGGGCGGCCAAGACCGTCACCTGCAAGCACCTGCCAAGCGGTGAGACCCGCACGCTGCCCTATGACAAGCTGGTCATCGCCACCGGCGCCACCACGCTCTATCCGCCGGTACCGGGCGTGGACCTGGACGGTATCCTGAGCCTCCATTCGCTGGCGGACGCCGATGCCTTGCGCGCGGTGCGCGACGCCAAACAGGTCCGTAGCGCCGTCGTCGTCGGCGGCGGGCTCATCGGCTTCGAGGTCTGCGAGGCCTTGCATCTGGAAGGCATCCAGACGACGGTCATCGAGAAGACGGCTGCCATCCTGCCGTTCTTGGATGCCGACCTGTCGAAGCTCGTCGCGAATTATGTCCGCACCCATGGCGCTGACGTCATCAAGGGTAACGGGGTGGCCGCCTTCCTCGGTGAGGATGGAAAGCTCATCGGGGTGAAGCTCGACAATGGCACCGAACTGCCCTGTGAGTTGGCGGTCGTCGCGGTCGGGGTCAAGCCGAACGCGGCGCTCGCCGCGGCGGCGGGACTTAAGATCGGCGCCTTGGGTGGAATCGAAGTCGATGCTGCGATGCAAACATCCGACCCGGATATCTATGCCGGCGGCGATTGTGTGGAGTGCACTTCGCTCATCTCGGGCAAGCAGGTGCGTGCCCCCTACGGCGATCTGGCCAACCTTCAGGGGCGGGTCATTGGGCAGAACCTGATCCAGGCCGGCAGCGCGACATTCCCCGGGGTCACCCACACCGGCATCTGCAAGATCTTCGACTATACGGTCGGCTTCACCGGACTCAGTGCGGACCAGGCGCGCGCCGCCGGGATGACCGATATCGAGACAGTGATCGTGGCCGGGCTCGATATCCCGGGCTATATGAGCGGTCAGCTCCTGATCAGCAAGATGGTCGCTGACCGTAAGACCGGTCGCGTCTTGGGCTTTCAATGTATCGGCCCCGGCGATGTCAGCAAGCGGGTCGCTACGGTGGCAATGGCGATCCGCGGCCAACTGACCATCGGGGATTTGGCCAACGCCGACCTTCCCTATGCGCCGCCCTATTCACTGGCGCTCGATCATGTCATCGTCTGCGCCCACGTCATGGAAAACAAGCTGCGCGGACTTATGCTGGGGGTTTCGGCGGCCGAGGTCAAGGCGCGGGTCGACACCGGCGCGCCCTGCTTCATCCTCGATACCCGCACCCCTTGGGAGTTCGAGGAGCAGCGGCTCGGTATCGGCGAGACACTGATCCCGCAGGGCGCCCTGCGCGGCCGGCTCCATGAATTACCGCAGGACAAGGACCGGGAGGTCATCGTCTATTGTGCGATCTCATTGCGTGGCTATGAGTGTGCGGCCATCCTGCAGGGGCACGGCTGGCGCAATGTCAAGGTGATGGAGGGCGGTGTCGCGGCCTGGCCCTATCCGCGGGAACGCTAGCAGGCTCGAGCACCGGGAACGTCTGGAGACAGCAGACCGGGTCACGCACGGGTGCGCCACCATCGCCATCCTGAACCATGAGGCGCCGGCGCACGTCGGCGTTGGCCCACTGTGACCAAGTCACTGAAGACGCGGACCTGCCGTGGTATGGTCACGGGCGACCCCCACCCCGGTGTGGGTAGGTCGGCACCGATATCACCCAACCACTGACGGACTCCTTGCGCAGTCTCCGAGGGCGTACCCATGAGCTTCGATGCACTGACGATCGCCGGTATCATCGCCGGTCTGTTGAGCGGCGGCTTTCTGATCGCATTGGTCGTCGGCAACGACCCGGGCGCCTGATTCAACAGCAGCAAGACGTTGACCTGCCGTTGAGCGGCGACCCGGGTGGGCGCCGGAATCAGCTTGCAATCATCGCTGGTGGCATGGGCCCCAGGCCCTGGCCGCGCAAGTGCGCGGCAGTCATCCGCGGCCGATTTCGTGCGGCCCTATTCAATAGCAATCCGGGTCGTCACTGCCCGCTCTCCCAGAGGAACACCGCCATGCGTGTCTTGCCCGGCGCCCTGCTCGCCGTGACCCTGATGCCACTCACCGTCACCCAGGCGCGGAGCAACTGGCCGACCCCACCCATCGCTGGGGATGCCGCCACCCAGGTGTCCGGTCCGCTCACTGGCGGCAGTGCCGACCATAGCAAATTTGCGGCGCTCAAAGGACCCTTTGCCACGGGTCCGGAGGTCACCAAGGCCTGCCTCGGCTGCCACACCGAGAGCGGCAGGCACTTCATGAAGAACATCCATTGGACCTGGGACTTCACTGACCCCGAGACCGGCCAACGACTCGGCAAGAAGCATCTGATCAACAATTTCTGCACCAATGCCCGGGGCAATGAGGGCATGTGCGCCCAGTGCCACGCGGGTTACGGCTGGAAGGACGAGACCTTCGACTTCACCAACCAGGATAACATCGACTGCCTGGTCTGTCACGACCATACCGGCACCTACTATAAGACGACCAATAGCAACGGTGACAAGAGCTGCGCCGTGATGTTCGAGGGGCTCCCCGCCCTGGACCTGGCCCAGATTGCCCAATCCGTCCAGTTACCGGAGCGCGCCAACTGCGGCACCTGTCACTTCAACGGGGGCGGCGGTGACAACGTCAAGCACGGCGACCTCTCCTCCGCCCTCAAGGACCCGCCCCGCAGCCTCGATGTTCACATGTCCTCCGACGGACAGAACTTCGCCTGCACGGCCTGCCATGTCACCAAGAACCACGTGTGGGCCGGCAGCCGCTATGCCGTCATCGCCAAGGACACGGCCGGCCCGGGCCGCCCCGGTCAGCGCCGTGATGTCGCCACCTGCGAGTCCTGCCACGGCGCGGCTCCCCATCCGGCGGCCTCCGTCAGGCACCTCAAGCTCAACGATCATGTCGCCTCGGTGGCCTGCCAGACCTGCCACATCCCGCGCTTTGCACGCGGCGGGATCGCCACCGTGATGGATTGGGACTGGCGCACGGCCGGCCAGACCAAGGACGGCGAGGGCTACCATGAGCACGGCTACACCCAGGGTAACGGGGAAGAGCGCTACACCTACAAATCCATCAAGGGCAGTTTCACCTATGGTGAGAACGTCATCCCCGACTATGGCTGGTTCAACGGCCAGATGCGCTACACCACTATCGACACCCAGGTCGACCTGAGCGACCAGCCCATCCCGATCAACAGCTACCTCGGCGCGCGCGCCGACGGGCGCTCGCGGATCTGGCCGTTCAAACGCATGCTTACCTGGCAGCCCGTCGATGCTGGTAATGGCACCCTGGTCTATACGCACCTGTGGGGGGAGGACACCGATGCCTATTGGGGCAATTACGACATGGGCAAGGCCATCGCCCGCGGGATGCAGGACTTCGGGCTCGCCTACTCGGGCCACTTCGACTTCCTGCAGACCGTCTCCTATTGGCCTATCACCCACATGGTGGCACCCAAGGAGGACGCACTCGCCTGTGGCGACTGTCATATGGAAAACGGTCGGCTGAGCACCGTGACCGGCGTCTATCTGCCGGGGCGCGACCGCAACCGCTGGGTCGATCTGGCGGGCCTGATCCTGATCTTCGGCACCCTCGGCGGAACCCTGGCCCACGGCCTCGGGCACCGCGTGATCCGCTTCAAGAATCGCGGGAACACCCACGACCACGCCGGGAAAAACCACTCATGATTATCCGTCAAGTCCTGATCTATACCGTCTTCGAGCGCTTCTGGCATTGGACCCAGATGACCCTCATTGTCACCATGTTGGTCACCGGCTTCGCGATCCATGGACTCAATCATTGGATGAGCTTCGATGAGGCCGTGACCCTGCACACCCTGTCGGCCCTGGCGCTGCTGACGCTGTGGGTCCTGGCCACCTTCTGGCTCTTCACCACCGGCAACTGGAAGCACTACCTGCCGACGGCCAGCGGCCTCGGTCAGGTGGTCCGCTTCTATTCCTACGGGATCTTCAAGGGCGAGCGCCACCCCTACCGCAAGGCGTATTGGCGCAAGCACAACCCGCTCCAGGCCATCGCCTACCTGGCACTCAAGATCGTACTGTTCCCGCTCATCTGGGCCTCGGGGATCATCTATCTCCTGTATTCCGTCTGGGGCGACATGGCGGGCGCCGCGCCCTGGCTGGAGCGGGTGGCGCTGATCCATACCGCCACCGCTTACGCGATCCTCGCCTTCGTGATCATTCACGTCTACATGCTCACCATCGGCCATTCCTTCCTGCACCATGTGGCCCCGATGGTGAGTGGCTTCGATGAGGTCGAACTGAGCCCGGAAGAAGAAGCCTATCTGATCACGGACGAACCCCACCGCATTCGCTGAACCCTTGGACCCCAGGCCGGATTCAACAGACCAGTCCGGCCAGGAGCGATGAAGCGCCGGCGGGCCATGCGCCTGGCCGGACAGGCCTCGTGCCCGGCTTCGATCGCCGTACGTGCGGCGCCCGCGTCGGTGTCGACAACGACGAAACAGGCTCAGCGCGCGAAGCTCGGATCCACGCTGGAAGTGAGTCCGAAGCGCGCCCGGCGCCGGCCGCGGATGGACTGCCTGGCTGAGGGTGATCTACTGGCTCATCGCGCCCGGTGCCTTGAGTACCACACTGCCGATCGGCACCCCCAGATCCTCGGCAAGGATCGGGCACTTGGCCAGCAGGAGAAAGAACACTGGCGCCCGGACCTCACTGAGTGTCTCGTAGTTCGCCTGGCCCTTGGCGATGATCAGCGGCGCCCGCGCGAATTGCTCGCGAAATGCCGGCGAGCAGCGATCGAGCAAGGTGCCGGGCGCCTCTGAACCGTTATCGATGATGTGAGTGAGCAGGTCCAGGCCGGCGGCCACGGCGTCCTCCCGGGTCGCATCGTTGATGATCGGGCCGGCCTTGACGACATAGGTCACCGGCCGGGCGATGGTCTCGATCAGGACCCGATCGAACACCGTTTCACCCGCGTTGTCGGCCAGGTAGAGGACGGAGTCGACCTCCCTCAGTGCCTGGCGCAGGTACTCCAAGCCGTTGATGGCGAAGGGCTGTTCCAGCACCCGTGCCAAGGTTGCCTGCACCTCGTAGTGCTCCGCCGCGCCATCGTCGATGATGTTGCCCGCGATGGCGATGCGCACGGCGGTCTCCAACGGATCGGCGGCGGTGCGCACGCGTTCGCGCAGGGCGGGGAGCAGTGCCAGGGCTTGCGCCGTGGCGTCGCTCTTGCTCTGAGCATAGGGATCGGGCCTGTGGGTCGCGCGCCGGACCATCCGGTGGATGGCCTCCGCCATCACCGGCGGCGTTGCCTGCGCCGGCAGGGCGTGGAGCTGATCCATGGTTTCCAGCAGGATCTCACGTTGCAGTTCCACCGAGGCCTGGGCGTGACGGGACGCGCTCAACGCCTGACGCAGGAAGCAAGGGTAGCAGTCGAGATAGGTCTTCATAGCGCGATAGGATAGATCAAAGGTTGCATCTGATGGTCGGTCCGGCAGTTCATCACCTCGGGTGAGAATAGCCGCAGCAGGATCGGCGGTCGGTACGGCAGCCCACACGCCTGGGCTCGACAATGCGGTGGGCCAAGCCGACCGCGCAGCAGCAGGTCGATCAACTGCCGGGCGCGAGCCGTCGCGCCAGCCAGTTGCCGGCGATGAGTTCGGCGTAGGTGCCGCGGGCCGCGATCCGGCCGGCGTCGAGCACCAGGATCTCGTCCATCGCCTCGAGGCCCCAGGGGCGGTGGGTGACGAGCAACACGCTGCGTCCTGCCATGAGGCGCCCGACGGCCTGGAGCAGTGCCCGTTCCGCGGGCGCGTCCAGACCCTCGGTGGGCTCGTCCAGGAGCAGGATCGGGGCATCTTTCAGCAGCGCCCGGGCGACCGCGATGCGGCGCGCCTCGCCGCCGGAGAGGCGCACGCCGGTCTCGCCGACCCAGGTGTCGTAGCCCGCGGGCAGGGTGCCGACGAAGTCGTGGATCTGGGCCGCCCGGCAGGCCGTCTCGAGCAGGGCCTGGGAGGCATCCGGCCGTGCCAGCAGCAGGTTATCCCGGATACTGGCGTTGAACAGGTGGGTATGCTGGGAGACCAGCGCGAGATGGCGACGGATCTCCTCCCCCGCATAGTCGGCGAGGTCGTGGCCACCCAGTCGAATCTCCCCGGCGGCAGGGGCCCAGAAGCGCAAGAGCAGGTTGAAGAGCGTGCTCTTGCCTGACCCGCTGGCCCCCACCACCGCGACCCGCCGCCCGACCGGCAGGTCCAGGTCGATCCCGTCCAGCGCCGCTCGGGTCGCCCCCGGATAGGTGAAACGCACCCCACGCAGGCGCAAATCGAAGCCCGCGGGCGGGGGCGATGGCCCCGGCGGCTCGGTCACCGCGGGGGCTGCATCGACGATGGCAAACAACCGCCGGGCCGCGGTCAAGGCGGCCCCAAGCTGCTGGAAGGCCGCGGGCAGCGGGGCGACGGACTCGAAGGCGGCCAGCGCCAGCAGCGCCAGCATGGCCAACTCGGGCGGGGCGATGCGCCCCTCGCGCACCAGTGGGATGGCGAGCCACAGGATGCACCAGAGGGCCAGGTTGGCGCACAGGCCCAGCGCGCCCTGGGCCGCGCCCGCGTACCCGCCCAGACGCACCTGCGCGGCGGCGAGCTCCGCGCTCGCCGCGTTCAGCCGCTGCACCTGCGCCGGCGCCGCACCATAGACCAATAGCTCGGGCAGGGCCTGGACCCCGTCCACCACGGCTTCGCGCAGCGCGGACTCGGTCTCCACCAGGCGGCGCCCGGGCGCGGCGCCGACGCGCGCGCTCCAGAGCGGAACCAGCCCGCCCCCGGCCGCGAGGAAGGCAAGTACCGTCAGTGCCGACGCACGGTCGTAACGGGCCAGGAAAACGGTGAGCAAGACCGCCCCCGCCACCGCGGTCAGCACGGGTACCAGGGTCCGGACATAGAGTTGCTCCAGTGAGTCGATGTCCGAGCGGATGCGGCTGAAGAGGTCGGCGCTGTGCAACTGCTGGAGCCGGGCGGGGGCCAGGGGCTCCAGGTGGCGGTAGAACCAGACCCGCAGATGGGAGAGCAGGCGCAGGGTCGCCTCGTGGGTGACCAGCCGCTCCAGGTAACGCCCGCCGGTGCGGGCCATGGCACTGCCGCGGATCAGGGCCGCGGGGGTGAAATAGTTCATGGACGCCCCGGCGGCGCCAGCCCAGGCCATGGCGGCGATGAACCACCCCGAAACCGCCAGCAGGCAGACGTTGGCAAGCAGGGTGAGCAGGGCCGCACCGAACCCCAGCAGGACCCAACCCCGATAGGGTGCGAAGAGCCCCAGCAGCCGGAGCAGGGTCCGCAGGTCGCCGGCGGGTCCTGGCCTCATGACGGCCCCCGATAGGCCGTGACCAGCCGCCGGTAGGGTCCGTCGCGCGCCAGTAACTGCGCGTGCCGGCCGGATTCGACCACCCGTCCGCGCTCCAGCACCAGGATGCGATCGGCGCGCTCGACCGTCGCGAGCCGGTGGGCCGCCACCAGCAGGGTGCGGTCGCGGGCCAGGGCGTCGATGCCCAGTTGCACCGCGGCTTCGCTTGCGGGGTCGAGACTCGCGGTGGCCTCGTCCAGGAGCGCCAGGGGGGCGTCGCGCAGAAAGGCCCGGGCCAGGGCGAGGCGCTGGATCTGCCCGCCGGAGAGCCCGGCGCCGCGCTCCCCGAGCGGCGTGAGATAGCCCAGGGGGAGCGCCTCGATGAAGTCTGCCGCCTGGGCGCGGCTGGCCGCCTCACGCACCGCCGTCATGGGCGCGTCCGGGGCGCCGAGCCGAAGGTTGTCCAGGATGGTGCCGCGCAACAGCCGGGGGGACTGGGGCACCCAGGCCAGGCGGCGACGCCAGTCGGCGAGATCCAGCTCGGTCAGGTCGCGGCCGTTGACCAGCACTGTGCCCTGATCGGGGCGGATGAACCCGAGCAGCAGATTGATCACCGTCGTCTTGCCCGCGCCGCTCGCGCCCACCAGGGCGACCCGCTCCCCGGGGCGGACCTCGAAATCGGCGCCGGCGAGTGCCGGCCGACCGGGCTCGTAGGCAAAGTGGACGGCCGCAAATCGGATGTGCAGTGGCGCCTTGGGGTCGAGTCGCAGCGGCGCCGCGCCGCGTTCGGGCAGCGGCGTCGCCAGGATCGCCAGCAGCCGCTCGGCCGCGGTCACCGCCTGCAGGCGCCCGTGGTAATGGGTGCCCAGGTTGCGCAACGGCTGATAGAACTCCTGGGCCAGCAGCAGGATGAAGAACCCCTGGAGAAAACCGATCGCGGGCAGGGGGGCCCAGTCGGGCAACGGCAGGTTCAGATGATAGAGACGGAACCCGATGAAGACCGCCAGGATGGCAATCCCCAGGCTGGCGAACAGCTCCAGCACCGCCGAGGAAAGGAAGGCGACGCGCAGCACCCGCATGGCGCTCATCCGGTAGTCGTCCGAGATGCGGGCGATGACCTGCGCCTCGCGGCGGCTGGCGTTGAAGAGCTTGAGCGTGGTGAGCCCCTGGATCGTATCCAGGAAGTGCCCGCCCAGCCGCGCCAACGCCTGCCAGTGCTGTTGGTTGATCTGCTCCGCACCCTTGCCGATCAGCAGCATAAAGAGCGGGATCAGCGGCGCGGTGAACAGCAGGACCAGACCCGAGAGCCAGTCCAGGGGGAAGACGATGACCAGGATCGCGACCGGCATGGTCGCCGTCAGGGCCAGCGCGGGCAGGAAGCGGGCGAAGTAGGCGGTCAGTCCCTCGATCCCGGTGCTCAGGTCCTCCGCCAGGGCGCCGCTGCGCTCACCCGCCAGCCAGCGGGGTCCCAGTCCTTGGATATGGGTGAAGAGTTGCTCACGCAGGGCGACCTTGACCCGCCCCGCGCCCTGCACCGCGGCCCATTCGGCGAGCCAGGCGAGTAGTGCACGCGCCGCAAAGACCCAGAGCAACGGCCAGAGCCAGACCCGCGCCTGGTCCAGGTCCGCGCCGCGGAAGATCGCTGCATCGACGACGTTGGCCAGGAACCAGGCCTGGAGGATGGTCAGCAGCCCGCCCGCCGCGGCGCCACCGATGGCGAGCGTCAGCCAGTGCCCGGTCAGTGGCCGCTGTGCCCGGAGCCAGCCTTGGGCAGACATGGGCCAGGACCCGTCGGGCCGCGCGCCGCGGTCCGGACGCCCCTGTTATCCGGCGCGGCTTCCCGCTGCGGTGCGCTGCCCCTCATCGTCGGCTTGCCCGAAGCACTGCTCCGACTCGTACCACATGACATTGATGATGCCGAAGGCCACCGCCAACAGCACACCCAGCAGCCAGGCGAAATACCACATTTCTCTTGCTCCCAGGCGGGCCGCTCTGCGGCCCGCTTCGTAGGGTCCGCTATGCGGACCGATGGTCGTAGGGTCCGCTGTGCGGACCATCGGCACCTCAGTACGCCAAATGCTCCTGCTCGCGGATCTCCTCCACCGTCACCCGCCGCCACATCTTGGTGTAGGTCCACGCGGTATAGCCAAGGATGAGGGGGATGAAGATTGCCGTCGCCCAGAACATCACCGTCAGGGTGAGTCGACTGGAGACCGCGTCCCAGACCAACAGGCTATGCCCCGGATGGGTGCTGGACGGCATGATGAAGGGAAACATAGCGGCCCCGGCCGTCATGATGATACCGGTCAGGGCCAGCGCACTCGCGCCCAGTGCCCAGCCCGCCCGGTTGGCCCCGGAGAGCAGCACGGCCAACCCCAGACCGGCGAAGCCCAGGAGGGGGAAGACGAGCGTCCAGGGATACTGACTGTAGTTGCCAAGCCAGGCCCAGGCGGCGATCTCCACCGTCTTGCCGAGCGGGTTCGCCACCGCCCCCAGGTCCGGCATCGCGACGACCCGGAAACCGTCGACCCCCAGGGCCAGCCAGACCCCCGCGAGCGCGAAGGCGCCGATGGTCGCCAGTCCCGTGCGCCGGGCCCAGAACGCGGCCCGGGAGGCGATCGGCTCGGCCGTACGCAATTGCAGCCAGACCGCCCCGTGCAGGGTCAGCATCCCCAGGCTCACCACCCCGGCCAACAGGGCGAAGGGATTGAGCAGCCCGAAGAAGCCGCCCGCATAGGAGGGCCGCAGGAACTCATCCAATTGAAAGGGCACGCCCTGCAACAGATTCCCAAAGGCGATGCCGAACACCAGGGCGGGCACCGCCCCACCCACGAAGAGCCCCCAGTCCCAGGCGCTGCGCCAGTGCGGGTTCTCGATCTTGCTGCGGTAGTCGAAGCCCACCGGTCGGAAGAACAGGGCGAACAGCGCCAACAGCATGGCGAAATAAAAGCCTGAGAAGGCGGTGGCATAGACCAGGGGCCAGGCGGCGAAGATGGCCCCGCCGGCGGTGATCAGCCACACCTGATTGCCGTCCCAATGAGGGCCCACGGTATTGATGATGACCCGCCGCTCCAGGTCGTTCTTGCCCAGGAAGGGCAACAGCGTGCCCACCCCCATGTCCATCCCATCGGTGACGGCGAAGCCGATCAGCAGCACCCCCACCAGCACCCACCAGATGAACTTCAGTGTTTCGTAGTCGAAAATCATGATGCGTTGCCTTTGGCTTCAGGGTTCTGCGCGCTGGGGTGCCGCGGCCGGTGCCGGGCCGCCGCCATGGCCGCGCGGTGGATCAGCCCGCTCCTCATCGGTACCCGCGGTAGGGTGCTCATGGTGATACTTGCCGGTATGCAGGGCGCTCGGTCCCATGCGTCCGAACTTGAACATCAGGAACATCTCGATGCCGAACAGGATGGTGTAGAAGACCAGGAACCCGCCGAGGCTGATCCGCAGATCGGTCGCGGTCAGGCTGGAGGCGGCAATGGCGGTGGGCAGTACTTCACCGATGGCCCAGGGTTGGCGGCCGAACTCGGCCACGAACCAGCCGGTCTCCACCGCCAGCCAGGGGACCGGGATACTGAGCACGAAGAGCCACAGGAGCCAGCGGTGGTGCTGGATGGTCCGCCGGGCGTTGAACCAGAAGCCCAGGACCATCAGCAGCAGCATCCAGACCCCGGCCCCGACCATGACCCGGAAGGCCCAAAAGATCGGCGCCACCTCGGGGATCGAGTCCTTGGTCGCCAACTGGATCTGTTCCTCCGTCGCCTGGGCCGGATTCTCGGTGTAGCGCTTCAAGAGCAGACCATAGCCCAGGTCCGCCTTGTGTTCGGAGAAGCGTGCACGGTTCTCGGGGGTATCGGCGCCGGTGCGCAACTGCTGGAGGTACCCGTAGGCGATCATGCCGTTACGGATACGCGCCTCGTGCCCCTTCATCAGGTCCTTGAGCCCCATCACCTGGGTATCCAGGGAGCGGGTGGCGATCAGGCCGAGCAGATAGGGGATCTTGATCGCATGGGCGGTGTCCGCTTCCTCGTTGCTTGGCAGACCGAACACGGTGAAGGCGGCCGGTGCCGGCTCGGTCTCCCATTCCGCCTCGATCGCCGCCAGCTTGACCTTTTGCACCTCGCCGATCTCGTAGCCGGACTCGTCGCCCAGCAGGATCACCGAGAGGATCGCGGCCATCCCGAAGCCCACCGCCACCGCGAAGGACCGCTTGGCGAAGGCCAGGTCCCGCCCCTTGAGCATGTACCAGGCACTCAACCCCAGCACGAACATGGACCCGGTCACATAGCCCGCCGCCACCGTGTGCACGAACTTGACCTGCGCCACCGGGTTCAGCAGGACCGCGGAGAAGCTCACCATCTCCATGCGCATGGTTTCAAAGCTGAACTCCGAGCCGACCGGATTCTGCATCCAGCCGTTGGCGATCAGGATCCACAGGGCGGACAGGTTGGAGGCCAGGGCGGTGAGGAAGGTCACCCCCAGGTGCTGGACCTTGGTCAGGCGCTCCCAGCCCAGGAAAAAGAGCCCGATGAAGGTGGACTCCAGGAAGAAGGCCATGAGCCCCTCGATGGCCAGGGGCGCGCCGAACACGTCCCCCACGTAGTGGCTGTAATAGGCCCAGTTGGTGCCGAACTGGAACTCCATGGTCAGCCCGGTGGTCACCCCGAGCGCGAAGTTGATGCCGAAGAGCTTACCCCAGAACTTCGTCATGTCCCGGTAGATGGTCCGGCCGGTCATGACATAGACGGTCTCCATGATCACCAGGATCCAGGACAGGCCCAGGGTCAGGGGCACAAACAGGAAGTGGTACAGGGCCGTGCCGGCAAACTGCCAGCGCGACAACTCGATCATGGTGCTGTCCAGCATGGTGGTTTCCCAAGAAGTAACAGTGGTTTAGAGGGATGGGCGTCCGGTCGCAAAGGGGGCGTCCCGGGGGTGGAGCGCGCGCGATCTTAACCCGACCGCGCGGGGCAACGCGATGCGAGATCGCAACGTCGCAACGTTGCCAGAGGGGGGGGTTGCCGTTCAGACCCGGCGGCGCCGGCCGGGCTTCGCCCCGGGTCAGCCCAGCGTGACGACGGCTCCGGCGCTGGGGTTGGCGGACTTGCCGTGAAATGCATCGGGGGACACTGGCTTTTATTTCGTTATTTGCTAATATAGTGATAGCAAGCCTGCCCCTGCCCGTCAAGGGTTCCGGGACCGGTTTACCCTACGCCACAACCACCGTGGTCCACCCTTTGAAAACCGCAGGTCCGCAGTCATGAAGTATTTGATTAACTTGAAAGAACTGACCATCACCGAGCTGCTGTCGATCGCGATCGTGTTCAGCGCACCGGTGCTCATCACCTATAACATCCTGACCTGAGCGCCCGCTTCAGGCTCTTCCCGCCCACGCTTCCCGCATCGCCGGTCCCCGAAGGACCGCCCCCGAGGCACCCCCGGTCCGACACCCTGTCGGCCGGGGCCCTCGTCGCAGACCTGTGAGCCTCTTGCAAGACGCCCCTGCGGCTTCGCCCTCCTATTAAGAATCAGTCTCAGTATCGTTATCCTGGCGCGGGTCGGTCAGGGTTTTGACACCACGGGGGACCGGCGTAATTCGTTTACGCCTACCGACTCTTCGACCGCTACGCCCGCGAGGTCGTGAGCCGCGCGATGCCGACGGACCAGCCCCCCGTCTGGCGACCGCGGCGGTTCGCCGTTGGGGGCCTTGATCATCGTTCCGGCCAGTGGCGGTCCGTCCGCAACCGGAGGTCGAGGCTTTAGCCGGTGGCGGGTCCCGAGATATCCACGAGAAATCAATGGCGCCTGGACGCCGGGCCGGCTAAAGCCTCGACCTCCAGTGGCCGGAACCACGATCAAGGCCGTCCTCACCGAGGACCCCGGCATGACCGACGACTATGCGACCCGTCGGACGGCGCTGGAGACCGACGACAACCCCTTTGCGACCGTTGTGCTGGCCCACTTGGCGGCCCAGGCGACGCGCCAGGATCCCAAGGCCCGTCTGGGGGACAAGCTGGCGTTGACGAAAGCGAAGGGGGTCAGGTCTTGACTTATGCCTCGCCATGACGGCGGTGCAGAAACGGCAGGGTCAAGAAACGGCAGGATCAGGTCTTGACTTGTGCCTGCCTTGTCTGATTATGCGAAACCCAGCCTTTTCAAAGGCTCGAACTGCGTCGAGATAATTGACGCCTGGCAGCTTTGACATATCTAAGCCGCTATATCCACTTCACGAACTTCCTGACCCCGGCTCATTTCTTTAACCGCAGCCAGATACTCCTGAATAGCGTCCTGAATGTTCTCGATGGCTTCTGCATCGGTATCTCCCTCAGACCAACACCCGGGAAGGCCAGGAACCGAAACGCTAATACCATCTTCTGTACGATGTAGAATAACCGTATATTTCATTCTGACCACTCCGATTGTTGACGTTGAGCCAATTTATTTCCAAGGCCGAAACCGTGGTCTGTCCCCGGTTCTCGGTCCCCGGTTCTCGCACAAGTCGTGGGGTCATGCAAGTCATGCAAGTCATGGGGTCATGCAAGTCATGGGGTCAGGTCTTGACTTATGCCTGGAATAAGTCAAGACCTGACCCCATCCCCTCGGACCCCATCCCCTCGACCTGGACCCCATCCCCTCGACCTGACCCCATCCCCTCGACCCCATCCCCTCCGTTCGTGACCCCATCCGTTCGCATCCGTTCGCTCTCTACAAGCATCCGCTCGTGTTCTCTATGGAATTATATTTAAAGCCAAGCTTTACTTCATTATCCCGAATTATGAAAAACCATTTTCCTGGTCCGACATACCCACCATACGAATTCTTCGCATTGATTGAAACGCATACAGCCCAGCCAATACGACAGTCGTCGTCTGGAGGGGCATAAGCGCCAAAACCTTTGCGTGGACCATCAGCTCGATCCCATGAATATTTGGCTGAATCAGGGTCCTTTAATTTTTCGCTCATATACGAAACAATTAAAGAGCGATAGTCTTTCGGCTTGCTTCCAATATCTGCCGTCTCCAGCAACGCTTGGCACGACTGTTTTTCCTTTCCTCGAATTGCTTCGGCGTCGCTGCGAGTAGTATAATTTTCGCCGCCTCCTGATCCAATGATTGATAAAACGCCTGTTGCTAGAACGGCAGAACCAAAAAGGATTTGTATAGTTACCGAGCGATATTGTTTCATTTTGCCACCCTCTGTTGCCCATTGAGACTCAGATAGAGCCCAGGAATATAGATGCGATTCAAAGTCACAAAGTCATGCAAAGTCATGGGGTCAGGTCTAAAGTCATGGGGTCAGGTCTTAACTTATGCCTGAAATAAGTCAAGACCTGACCCCATCCCCATGGACCCCATCCCCATGGTCTGTCCCTGGTTTCCCTCTGGTTTCCCCTGATGACCTTGCGAGCTAGCACGACGCCCGTGGCGCGCGCTCGCTTTTGAGCCCGCTTGTTAGCGCTTTTCATTCTTGAGGCATAGGTCAAGACCTGACCCCATCCGCTTCTGACCCCATCCGCTTCGTGAACCCATCCGCTCCGGAAGGTGCTACGGTTTGACGGAGACCACGGCATCATCAACCACATGACATTCTAGTAATTGAGGACCTGAATATCCGCCAAAAGAGTTCTTTGCGTTTACTTTGATTAAAAATCTGCGCTCACCTAACTGCCCGTCATAATACCATTGAATTCCTTCATGGTGTGCTGAAACAAACTTTACACTATCTGGATCTTTCCAAGGAATATCGACGCGAGCCATTTTGTAGCAAGCATTTACCATATTCTGCGAGACTTTAAACTTCACCATGCTCGCTTTAGGAATATGTACCGTTTCCACTCCATTAGTAGATGAAGTTCCCCGCCGCTGTGAATCCAGAACTGGCGACTCGCTCGCGCTCCCAAGAATTGTCATAATGCCAATACTAACCGACAAAAAAACGAGAAGCGCACGAGTATTACTCATTGATGTCTCCGCGGGTATGAAGATAGTGCCGTAACACTTGGTGGGCAAGCGTCACGCCAAGAAGTATGGCGAAGACATCTGCCCAGTCGAAAACCCCATTTAAGATATATGAACAGACCATCGGTGAGAATATTTTATCGTCGTGAAAAAAGAATACCTGGCATTCGGAAAGGGCTTGCAGAAATTCAAAGAATGTCTCAATGATAGCCCATATGGCGCAAGCGATCGCGATTCGCGCTTTTGTCAAGCCTAATGCCAGCGCCGTAAATAGCGAAAAAGCGAACGCGTGTGTTGCAGTTGGCAACGACCCCGTCAATTTTATAAAGTTTTGGGGTAGGTGGTCGGCTGCCCACGTGGAGTGTGATGGCAGGGGAAGCAACTGATTAAGAAGTAAAGACGGTGGATCGCGAATTAGCAGATATACTGTTATTCCAAGAGCCAGCGCACACCCTCCAATAATCGCAATCTTCCAATGCTCGCTTCCGGTTACTAGATATTTCCTAATCGAGGCGGGATTCTTCAAGCACACCATGCTTTAGTTACCATGAAAATTTTTTGATCATCTGCAATTCGTAGCCGGCCAGTCGACATGGCACGGCCGCGACTTCTTTCAGTAGAGCTCAGCCGCACTCCGCAATGACTATAGTATTTCCGGCAGTGTCCTTTTGTATGACGCTGATTGTGCGCCCAAAGCCATTGAGCGCAGTATGATCTCTAAGAACTACGGAGCCAACGATTTCGCCTTTAAGATTTACTATAGAGTAGGTTTCGATATCTTCTTGTCCATGCGATCCTTTGCTGTGCGAACTATCGAAACGCAATGACTCACCTTCTTGAAGTTTGAGTCTCTCTTGCCACATGCTGTGATTCTCCAAAAATTTCTAATTGGCTGACAAATAAGCGTTTATCCGGCGCAGAGGATGGAGTCAGGTCTTGACTTATGCCTCGCAGTGACGCCGGTGCAGAAACCGCAGGGTCAAGAAACGGCAGGATCAGGTCTTGACTTGTGCTACAGGGAGAACTCAAGACCTGACCCCATCCACAAGTCATGACCCCATCCGCAAGTCAAGACCTGACCCCATCCGCAAGTCCCCCGCATTACGCGCATTACGGTGACAGTTTACTAAATGCAAATAATGTGACGTTACTTCACGTACCTATTGGAGCCAACCTTAGATCGGCAGCAACCTGGTTGCGTTCAAGGCCCATCCGCATTCAGTGCATTTAGTAAACTGTCACCGCAATTTTGTCCGTAATTTAATCTGTTATGACTATGCCCCTATGTATTGAATTTTTCCAACATTTGAGGTGATAGCGGCAGCATTACTAACCAAGATCTTATAGCCCTCGTCATAATAAGGGGGAGGAAATAAGGAATGCGTGCTTAGCATCTTGCCACTGCCCAGCCACTCCATGGCATCGTTTAACCTTATCCTTAGTATTCCCCTTATTCGATCGGAGTAATCAGTGCTACGCCCATTAACGCATCCTTTGCATCTGAATAGCAATCCGTGTTGTGCATGTGGCCTAAGAAATATCGATGGCGCTGCCATCCTTAGATCTAACAACTCCGTATTGTCCCCCGTATAATAGCCCGGCCTCCTGCTGTTTCTCTTCTTTATGTCTACTCCGATTAATAATATATATGCATAAACATCGTTATTCCCATATACACGCTTCTCAAAATGTAAAAATTCGTCGTTCTTTCCAGAAGATACCGCACGATGGCAAGCAAACCAAAGAGCAACCCAAACGTTATCAACTAAATCTATCCAAGTAGTCGAAATACCGTAATGTTGTAACAACGCCTCGTGCGACCAACTTCCGAACTCTTGAAAAATGCCACATGTTTCCCTATATTGATCCATAACTTCGCTTAAATAAGATATACATTTATCACATGTCTCTTGTGTTTTAATGCCTCTAAAAAGGGTAGGAGACAAACTGCCGTACAGTTTCCGTTGGCCTCTAAAATATATCCCCTCACCCCCATTATTCGCAAATCGAAACTTGAGATATCCCGCTGCCATTATAAGGGCATGGTGATCTTGAACTTCTAAAACACTCGCGCCAGTTTCTGGGTCGCTCGCGTATGCTGTATTTCTTATGTTTACATTCGAAAATGCCACAACGTCTTTCCCGTTGACCCATAACGTGCAGCCTAAAGCGGCGCGCGCCGCTGATGAGCTGATGACCTTGCGAGTTAGCACGACGCCCGTGGCGCGCGCTCGCTTTTGAGGCGTAGGTTATAGCGCCGAGCAAAGCTCGGCGTCTCTTGCGGGGTGAAAGTCCCCGTCGGGTAAGGGTAGGCCGCCCGCCCGTATCGAGTGTTGGTCCCGTTGCGGAGTAGGGTAACCTGCGAACAACAGACGGGGCAAGCGTACACAGAGAATCCTGTAGGCCGCAGGGGAGGTCGCGCTCCCTGAAGTGCTGGTACAGCTTCGAAAGGCCAAGATGCGGAAGCCGACAGTCTTAACTTGCTGGAAGGCAACACGAACCACCCGCAATGGCTTGGGTGGGGAGATCCGCCGGAGTCCTCAGGCCGTGGCATGCAGGAACAGAGACGCTGGAGAACTCGGGAAGCCCCGGGGGCTCCCGGACGAGGTGAAACGATGAAACCGTCAGTGTTGGGACACGAGAAGGCAATGAGCCCTGAAACAGCGTGGGCACGGGTGGAAGCGAAACGGATGGGGTCAGGTCTTGAAACGGATGGGGTCAGGTCTTGACTTATTCCTGGCCTTGGTCATCGTTCCGGCCATCGCTGCTCACCCCTGGTCCAGGAATTTCTCTCACGGAGACACAAAGACACGGAGAAAGACAGGTCCGGATCTCCGTGTCTTTGTGTCTCCGTGAGAGATTTCTTCTAACCTGCGTCTCTGTGGGGGCTTGAGCTTGCTGCCAACCCCCACCGTGAGACGCTGGGTGCGCATCAGCCACTGGCCGGAACGATGATCGAGGCCTTATTCCTCCCGGCAAAAAGGCCAAGGCCGGCACCGATTCCGTATCCAGCACCATGCGTCTGGCGAAGCTCATGGGCCAACCGGTCGGAATTTCGGGCAGCCTGCGGGGCTCCGTAGGCGGTTCGGCCTCTTAGGTGCCACCGCGATGGCGGATCGCCCTGCGGGCATCCGCCCTACCGCGCGATCCGGAAGCGAAGGTCGCGCCCCTCCAGAGTGATGTGGTCACGCGAACCCCGTAGGATGGGCAAAGCCCGCGCGCGATGGTGCGGACCTGTCGTGGCGTCGACCGGGCGTGCCCATCCAGGCCGCGTCGAGGTCTGGAGGATGGGCACGCTGCGCTTTGCCCATCGACGACGACAACGACAACGACGCGACAAGCGTTGCCTGATGTACTTTGGCCCCAGCGCCCGCAAGGACTGCGCCCCCACCACAAGTAGCCTGCCTCAGCACTCGCGCGGGCCATTGCGCCTGCCGCTGCCATGGCCCTGGCTGCCACTCGGCACCGGCAATAAAACACATAAGCAATTAAGCTGATTATTTAATAAGCAATTAATCGTATAATTATTTGCTTATCCAGCATTCAGTCCGCGTTTTCCAATGCTCCGGCCGCGGACTATGAAGAATGCGCGCTGCGATGCAATTTGCGTCGTTGAACTGATCCAGATCAACCCGGGCCGGCACCTGCCCCTATAGTATCAAGCCGCATTGACGGAATAAAAAAGACGCCACGCCGCACCGCACACCAAGGCGCGTCTTTTGTTCAACCAAGCGAGAACCCGGAGGCGCCTATTCAGAACGATTGCGAATAATCAATTACTGTGACTTTGGCCGGTCACCACTCACCAGGCACGGCACGCGGCGCTTCGCAGTCGCAGGCCCCGCACGCTGATGCCCGTTGAGAAAATACTAAATAAGATGAGGAGGAACACCCATGGCCCACACGTCAACCCTTGGCGAACTGCTGCGCAGCCAAGGGGTCAGTCGCCGCGACTTTCTCAAGTTCTGCACCACTACCGCCACGGTAATGGCCCTGCCGGCATCCCTGATCCCGGTGATGGCCGATGCCTTGGAGCAGGCCCGACGCCAGTCGGTGATCTGGCTGTCCTTCCAGGAATGCACCGGCTGCACCGAGGCCCTGACCCGCTCCCACGCCCCGACGATCGAGGGGCTGATGTTCGACTTCATCTCGCTGGACTATCACCACACCCTGCAGGCCGCGTCCGGACGGGCCGCCGAGGCCGCACGGGAGGAGGCGATGCGCGAGCACGCGGGCAAGTACCTGCTGCTGGTGGACGGCTCCATCCCGACGGTGAAGGCCTACTCGACCATCGCCGGCATCAGCAACCTGGACATGCTCAAGGACTCCGCGGCCAACGCGGCGGCGTTGATCGCCGTCGGCACCTGCGCGGCCTACGGCGGCCTGCCCATGGCCGCACCCAACCCCACCAGCGCCGTCCCGGTCTCGGACATCATCAAGGATAAGCCGATCATCAACATCCCGGGCTGCCCCCCCTTGCCGCAGGCGATCACCGGGGTGATCGCCCACTACCTGACCCTGGGGACCCTGCCGGCCCTCGACGCCATGGGGCGGCCGCTCGCCTTCTTCGGCGAGACCATCCACGACCGCTGCTACCGCCGCCCCTTTTATGACCGCGGACTCTTCGCCGAGACCTTCGACGATGAGGGCGCACGCAAGGGCTGGTGTCTCTTCAAGCTGGGCTGCAAGGGCCCGGTGGCCTACAACGCCTGCGCCCATGTGAAATGGAATCAGGGGGTGAGTTTCCCGATCCAGTCCGGCCACGGCTGCATCGGCTGCTCCGAGTCCGGCTTCTGGGATAGCGCCGGGATCTATGAATCGATCGCCGACGGCCAGTTCGGAACCACACCCAAGATCGCCTCGGCCGCGGTGGTGGGTGCCGTGGCCGGTGCCGGTGCCGCAGTGCTCGCCCGCGGCAAGAAGGAAAAGAAGGCGGCCGCCCACGCGGCCAACGAATAACAAAGCGATCCGATCAACGGATCAAGTGGAGGACATCCCCATGACATTGTTAGAGTTTGCACGCGGCCCAGCGATCCATTGGGCGCTGATCATCCTGGTCGCCGGCACCATCTGGCGCCTGCTCGGCGTCTTGGCACTGACCCGCGGGGCTGACCTGTCCCGCCCGCGGGACGCCTTCGGCAACTACAAAGGCTATCGTACCGTGTTCAGCCGCGCCTGGCCCAGCGGCGAGTTCAACGTCGCCACCCGTTACCAGACGGTTGTCGCCTATGTCTTTCATTTCGCTACCCTGATCGTGGTCGTCGGCATCACGGCGCACATCGAATTCATCCAGAGCCTCACCGGCACCTCCTGGCCGGCGCTCCCCAACGCGGCCGGGGTGGCGGTCGGCATCGTCGCCCTGGTCTCATTGTTCGCCCTGATCATGCGACGCGTGACCAAGCCGTCCATCTACTGCTCCAATCGGGGTGACTACATCACCTGGGTCCTGGTCGCCGCCCCGCTGATCACCGGGCTCATGGCCTTTGCCCATCTGGGGCCGCGCTACGAGACCATGCTGGCGATCCACATCCTGAGCGTGGCCTTGCTGTTCATCTGGTTCCCCTTCAGCAAGCTGATGCACTCCATCTGGTTTGTCTTCTCCCGCGCCCAAAGCGGTCTCACCTACGCCCACAAGGGGGTCCAGATATGAGCACGTCAACCGCCGTGACAGCGATCTTTCCGACCTTCGAGCAGGTCTGCCAGGGCTTCGCGGGCCAGATCGGGATGCTGCGCGAGATGGCGCCCAAGCCCACCCTGGCGGATGACGTCCGGGTCGAGCGCGCCATCGACACCCTGATCGCGGAGACCAACGCCGGCGAGGCGGTGTGGCTGGAGAGCTGCATCCATTGCGGCCAATGCACCACCGCCTGCCACTTCTTCCAGGCGACGGGCGAGGCCAAGTACGCCCCCATGCGCAAGATGGAGCTCTACCGACGCATCTATCAGCGTGAGATCGGCCCCTTCCGCTGGTGGTTCAAGCTGATCACGAGTCCAGTCAAGCTCAAGGACCTGGAGGCCTTGCAGGAGTTGGTCTACGACTCCTGCTCGGAGTGCGGACGCTGCACCATGGTCTGCCCGATGGGCATCGACACCGCCTCCCTGGTCCATCACCTGCGCAGCGCCCTGGTGGCCGCGGAACTGGTGCCGCCGGAACTGGCGGCCCTGACCGCGGAGCAAAAGCATCGCGGGACCATCTTCGGCGCCTCCAGCGACGCCCTGCTGAAGATAGTCGACACCATCCGCGACCATTACGGGGTCGCGATCCCGCTGGACAAGCCCAGCGCCGAGGTCATGGTGCTGAGTTCCGCGGTCGACCTGGTGGCCAACGGCAACGGCCTGCTGGCGACGGCCAGGATCATGAACCACCTGGGGGTGGACTGGACCATCTGCAGCGACGGCTTCGAGAGTGCCAACTTCGGTCTGCTCTCCGGTGACATGGCCCTGTGGCGGCAGCAGTCGGCCTCCATCACGGCCGCGGCCCAGCGCATCGGGGCCAAGACCCTGGTGATCGCCGAGTGCGGCCACGCCTACCCGGCCCTGCGTTGGAACCCGATGGTCGCGGGCGGCGCCTTGCCCTTCGAGATGGTGTACATGTCCGAGTACCTGGGCCGCCAGGCCAAGGCGGGCCGGCTCAATCTCACCCCGATCGAGGGGAAGATCACCTACCACGACCCGTGCAAGACCGGCCGCCGCGGCGGTGCCTTCGAGCAACCGCGGGCGGTGCTCCAGGCGATGAACGCCGACTACGTGGAACTGCCCTCGGGCCGTGAATACAACTGGTGCTGCGGCGGCGGGGCCGGCATCTTCCTCCTGGAGCGGGCCACCCGGCTGCGGGATGAGTCGTTCAAGATCAAGATCAATCAGGTCAATGCCACCGGTGCCACCACCGTGGTGGTGAGCTGCGCGAGCTGCCGGCTGAACTTCGAGGCCGGCCGGATCAAGAACCACTGGGACAAGCAGGTGGCCAGCCTGGTGGAACTGGTCGCCGACCATCTCATCGACCCGCCGGCCCCCGCCGCAACCGCATCCCAGCCTGGAGTACCGGCATGAGCGAACGTATCGTCGTCGACCCCATCACCCGCATCGAGGGCCATCTGCGCATCGAGGCACAGATGGACGGCGGGGTCATCCAGCAGGCCTATTCGTCGGGCACCATGGTACGCGGCATCGAGACCATCGTGCGCGGCCGTGACCCGCGCGACGCCTGGGCCTTCGTGCAGCGCATCTGCGGCGTCTGCACCCTGGTCCACGGCCTGGCCGGGGTGCGCGCGGCGGAGGATGCGCTGCACTACGAGATCCCGCCCAATGCGCAACTCATCCGCAACCTGATGATCGGCGCCCAGTATGTCCACGACCATGTCATGCACTTCTATCACCTGCATGCCCTGGACTGGGTGGACCTGGTCTCCTCCTTGAGCGCCGACCCCAAGGCGACCTCCGCCCTGGCCCAGTCGCTCAGCAGCTACCCCCGCTCCTCGCCGGGCTATTTCGCGGACGTGCAAAAGCGGCTCAAGGGGTTTGTCGAGGCCGGCCAGCTCGGCATCTTCGCCAACGGCTACTGGGGCCACCCGGGCTATCAGCTGCCCCCGGAGGCCAACCTGATGGCCGTCGCCCACTATCTGGACGCCCTGGCCTGGCAGCGCGATGTCGTCAAGCTCCACGCCATCTTCGGCGGCAAGAACCCACACCCGAACATGGTGGTCGGCGGTATGCCCTGCGCCATCAGTCTGGCGTCCGGCAGTCAGGCCGGCACCGCCCTGGATGTGATCGGCCTGGAAACGGTCCGCAACGTCATCACCCAGATGCGCGACTTCGTGGATCAGGTCTATCTGCCGGACACCCTGGCCATCGCCGGCTATTACAAGGACTGGTTCAAGGTCGGGGAGGGCGTCGGCAACTTCATGTGTTACGGCGATTTCCCCGCCGATGGCTTCGGCGACCCGAGCACTTATCTGGTACCGGGCGGGGTCATCCTGAACCGCGACCTCTCGCATATCGAGCCCGTGGACCTGCACCAGGAGGACGAGATCCAGGAGTTCGTCGCACGCGCCTGGTACGCCTACGAGGGCGGCAAGGAGGTCGGATTACACCCCTACAAGGGCGAGACCACCTTCGCCTTCACCGGGCCGCAGCCGCCCTATGAGCAACTCAATGTGGACCAGGAATACTCCTGGCTCAAGTCCCCGCGCTGGCGCGGCAAACCGGTGGAGGTCGGCCCGCTGGCGCGGGTGCTGATGCTCTACACCACCGGGCACGAACAGACCAAGGCCCTGGTGGACTCGACCCTCCAGACCCTCGACCTGCCGATCGAGGCACTGTACTCCACCATGGGGCGCACCGCCGCCCGCACCCTGGAGACCAAGGTCATGGTCGACGCCATGGACGGCTGGTACGCGCAATTGCTGGCCAATATCCGGGCCGGCGATACGCGCACCTTCAACGACGCCCTCTGGGATCCCAAGACTTGGCCCAAGAAGGCCCAGGGCGTGGGCCACATGGAGGCCCCGCGCGGCGCGCTGGCCCATTGGATGGTGATCGAGGACGGCAAGATTGCCAATTACCAGGCGGTGGTGCCCAGCACCTGGAACGCCGGCCCGCGCGATCCGCAAGGCCAATGCGGTCCCTACGAGGCTTCCCTGGAGGGTCAGACCCTGCACGACCCAGAGCGGCCGCTGGAGATCCTGCGCACCATCCACAGCTTCGACCCCTGCATCGCCTGCGCTGTCCACCTGACCGACCCCAACGGGGAGGAGCTGCTGCGCATCAAGGTCCAGTAGCCGCGCCATCAGGGCTTCAGAACCACCGGCGCCTCGCCAGTGCCGGTGGCCCTCGATCATCGCACTGGCCTTGATCGTGGTTCCGGCCGTAGGGTGGACAAGCGCCAGCCGCAGTCCGCCGAAGCCCGCGCCGCCGCTGGTGGACTGCGCTGCGCTTGTCCACCCTACGATGCCCGGTGGCCGGAACGATGATCACGGCCATCGCACCGGCCAAGGACCGGCGGCGGCCGTCCTTTAGTGCGGCGTGCGCGCCCGGCGCTACCGGGGTCGCCCCATCCATCGGTTCTGTTCGCACCCAGCGCCGTGGATGCCCGCAGGCTGATCCGCCGTTCCCCGCAACGCAGATGGCGGAACCGCTGCGCGTTCCGCCCTACGGGTCACACCGCCAACGCGGTGTCGTTCCCCCCGTGCCGCTGCTATTCTGAGCAGCGAGTCAGACCGAC
>Ga0247835_1000863_pt1 | contig 40532 bp, 39 predicted proteins | sample LaCtaG_3_FD_189912 | JGI IMG/M metagenome (GOLD analysis project Ga0247835, IMG submission 189912) | Freshwater microbial communities from meromictic Lake La Cruz, Castile-La Mancha, Spain - LaCruzMarch2015_13.5m | ecosystem: Environmental > Aquatic > Freshwater > Lake | place: Spain: Castile-La...
CAGCTCTTTGTAGTGTTTGCTCAATTGTAAGGAACAAACGACGAACGTTAATTCTATCAAATGCAGATGCATATCCAAGAGCAGTCTTGTCTCCAAAAAGAAGAGTTCCAACTCCAGGTTGAGTTATAATTGAATTGATTCTTTGTGGGTAAAGTTGGTCTCTTTGTGCCTTATTTGGATTATATGCAAGTTTAACTACATTATTTAAAATTCCTCTTTGCTGACCTGCAGGAGAGAACCAAGGATATGCAACAATATTTGTGCGAGTCATTAGACCGGCAATATCAGCATTACAAGGAATGTAACGGAACTGATTGTTGAACCTATCATAGGTATACTTGTATCCACTATCAAAGATTGCATAAGAAGATGATTGAAGTGAACTGAAGTATTGAATCAGATTTGTTGTTTGAGTCGTAGTATTTGTTTGTCCCACCAAGTTTGCTCTGTGTGGACCGATACAAGCAACAGCATCTCCTCTTGAACCTGCAAGAGAAATCAAATAATTTGCCTTTGCCTGTGAATCAACTTCGTTTGTAAGACCTGGACCCATGATGAGATAATCCACTTGAATCTCATCTTTATTACTAAAGAGTTGATATGAATCAATTAAATCTCCAAGAGATGCCTGCATTCCTCCATTAGCAGAATAATCAACACCCCCTGCAAGAGTGTATGATACATTTCCAATTGAAGAGAAGGTAATTCCCTGTGCATTCTGTCCCCAGAGACCTTGTGAGGTTGTGTATGGAGTAAATGATGTACTGAACCCTACTGCTCTTGGAGCAGTTCCGTGATATGAATCAACAGCACTGGAAGGATTGCTTCCTGCATACACTTGAGAAGAGAAATCGGCAAGAAACTGTTCGTACCAAATCTTTTGAGGAGAATTTACCGCAGAAATTGAATCAAATGCCTTGGAAAGACCTACGAATTTTTCAATAATTGTTCCCGAATTTCCTGTGATTGTTCCTCGGTCATCAACAACTGCAATGTTGAGAGCATCGTTTTTACCAGCTCTATCAAGTGAATATTGATTTGTAACTGGTTTTGGTGCAATTGATTTCCAGTAAATTGTGGAATTTGTGAGACCAAGAGTTTGTTGTCCGTACCAATCAACAACTGTAGAAGGAGTAATCGGAGAAGATGCTGATGTTCCGGTATTGATTCCAGAATTATTAACGAAACGAAGAGAACTTGAAGTAGAATATGATGCAGTAGAAGAACTTTCTGCATAATCAATTAAAGTTTCTGTATTACCAGATGAAACTCTAGAAACAATTCTTACATCAATCGTACTGTTTCCACCCGTAGCATCAGTCGTAACACCAGTAATGATACCCTTCAAATAACCATTAAAGAGTGATGTTGTTCCTGATCCAGCAAGAGCAATATTTGTGAGTGCAGTCGTAACACCAAAACCAATAGTTGCTCCAGCATTTGAGGGGTTGGTTGTGGCAATACCAATTGTCTGATCTGCTAAATTATCAATAAAACAAACTTTTAAATTATTTGCCCAGGTTCCTGGATTCTTTGCTGCATAAGTGAAATTATTTCCGTCTGAATGATTATTTGTATAATCATCATAATTTTCAATTTTTAATGTTGTAGTAGAGGCAATTGAAACTCCGGCATTTGCATTATTCAAAGTTGATCCATCGGTTCTTACAACCTTAAGAACACCACCGTAAGAAAGGTATGAGGAAGCACTCATCCAATATTCGTACTGGGAATCTGTTGAGAGTGGTTTTCCAAATACGTTGATTAAATCTTGTTCTGTTGAAATATCAATTGGATAATCTACTGGTCCAATTGGAAAGGGTCCTGCAATTGCACCAATATTATCAAGTACATTATCAGCTCTTCCTACCGTTAAATCAACCTCTCTGACGAGTACGCCTGGAGATAATTGAGGAGTCGCCATTTTTTTCTCCGTAAATTCTCAGTTTATCTAAGAAATATTTATCAAATCTTTTATTTACATATAATTCCACATAAAAGACCGATCACCATACTCATCAGTAAACCAACGATCACCATCAACATCAGTGAAACTTGTTTCATCTAGTCCATCAGAAACAAAACCAAATGGAGCCATATCCTGTTCTATTTGATTTTTTTGCTCCTCATAAAGTCTTTTTCTTACATCTTGATCTGTGAGTTCTTTAAAATAATCTTGTGCTACTAACCAGGCATATATGACCAGACACATTGCTAGATCGTCGTTACATCCTTCTTCTGCCTCAAACGAATTGTGTTTTTGAATAAATGTGGTAAGTTCACTCATAATCTCATAATCATTAAAGTTCAACTTATCCTCTTCAATCATAGTTTTGAGATTTAAGCACCCGATTTTTTTAACAGTCTTGGACATTTTTACTCCAAGTTGAGTTTTCTTTCCAGAAAATCCCTGTCCTACAATTTGACCTGCTCTTCCTCTCATAGAGCACATCAACAAATTACTATACTCCAAATCATACTGAAGAATACTTGCAACCTGATCTCCGACATCATTAACTTCACATAATATAAATGCATTATTATAATTTTTTGCTACCTCATAAATGATATTTGGAAACATCATCGGTTTAATTTCGTTGTTTCGGTATTTTGCAACAACTTTATGAGGAAACTGTGTAATATCAACAACTACAAATGCCGAATAATCAATCCCTACCCCTCTAGCAACGTCTACAGTGATGACGTAATCACATTCCTCATTCGCATCCACATAAACATCTAAACCAGCATTACGGGTCTTAGGATGCTCATAGACGAGTGATCTGAGTTTGCTTGGTGCAATCAAAGTATCAACTGAACCCAGAAACTCACAGTTATGTGATATTATACTGTTTGAATAATATAAATTATCTTCTCCAACATCCAATAAATCATAAAGATATATTCCTTCCTCCACTATTTCATTATATACAACCCTCTTCCCTTGCAAAAAGTCATCTACTTTAATATTAGATGCTTTTATTTTTTCACTACCAAATGAATGATTTTCTGAACATTTTATTTCTGTTTCATCATCAAAAATTATCCAATGATAAAAAGGCTTATATACTTTTTGAATTCCAGAAAAAGTTTTGAATCCAGTAGGAGTTTTTATTAATGTATTTTTATTGAGTTTAAACATTTTTCCAACACTCCTTTAATATTATTCTTTTTACTCCTTGTGGAGTTAAATTATATTTACTAGCATATTCTTTACAAAATGCCTGAATATAAGACATTTCTCTACCATTTTTCATTATTAATCCAACATTCAATAAACTTGGTTTTTTTTCATATAATAATCTAAGTTCTTTTATTTGATCGTCAGAAATTTTTCTAACAAAAACTCTACCCTTTCTAGTATTTTTCATTTTTTCTATTGTTTCTTGGGAGAAACAATTTTTTACTCCCTTATTCCAAGGAATGTTTCCTTTGTTTACACCACCAATTCCCTTTCTATCATATTCATCAAAACCCTCTCCTCCTGGAGATTTGTTCCATCCAGTTTTATATGTATTATATTTTTTTATATATTCAATTTCTAAATTTTTTGCATTCTCTGCAATATCAGTTTCTTCTATAATTTCAAAAATATGTTGTGGTTTTATTTTTTTATGATCTCGTTTTCTAGTAGTTGGATCTTTGGTTTGGCCAACATATTTAACATTGTCTTTTTCATCTCTAAGAAAGTAGATATAGTACATTTTTATTTTTATTTTTATTTTTATTTATAATCCTACAAACTTACATTCTATGATACAATTGACCTATAGTTATTTTTTTTATATTTTTAAATTCATCTTTAATTACTATTTCAGTATCTCCACTTAAACACTCAAATTCAACTTTGAATTGTTGTTCACTTGTATTGTCAATGGTTTGTTTTTTCCAAACATCATCTCTTCCTGGAACCTCAGACCAGTGAACATCGGTTGGTATGTATTGATTTTTTCCTCTTTCTGCATCATGCCACATTCTATAGAAGTGGTTCATGCCATGAGGAGTAGAAACTATGATTACCTTTGTGTTTTGTCCAGATGAAATAGTAGGATAAACTGAAGCAAAGAATTGATCTGCAATATGATTTGGAATGAATGCAAACTCATCAAGAAATATAATGTTATATGATCCACCACGAACAGCAGATGCAGATGTAGAAGCAGCTAATATTTTTGATCCATTTTCTAATTCCATGGAACCTTTGTTCCATGCTAAAATTCCTTGCTGCAACCATTTTGGTAAATTTTCATAAGCAATTTGCAATCTAGATAAAAGATCTCTTGCTGTAGATGCTTTATTAGCTAGAATTGCAATATTTACATTATCATTAAAAATTGCATAATGCAAAAGATAAGAAATTACAGTTGTACTCTTGCCAGTTTGCCTTGGCATTTTACATATATTAAATCTATGACTATGAAAATTTTTAATTAATTTTTCTTGAAAATGATATGGTTTAAATGCTTCTAAACCATGATCTAGAGTAACAATTTGTACATGTTTTTTTGCAAAATATACTGGATCTTGTTTACACTTTACAAATTCAATAATTTGTTCTTGAGTGAATTCAATGTTGGTATTCGCTTTTTTTAAAAGAGGATTACCTAGATAAATGTCAGCTCCCATAAATTAACAATTCCATTTACGTAATGCTAATGCTTTTCTTGTTGGGCGTCCTTTTTCATCTTTCATAGGACCTTCTACTCCTCCCATTCTTGCGCAAAATGACTTTCTTCTTTTTGCTGGTTTGCTATCAGGATCAAGTTTTGATGGTTTTGTAGTTACTGCCATAGAAAGTTTTGAGCCTGGATTTTCTCTTCTATAGGATTCAATTCCCTTTCTATTCAATCCACCTTCAGGATTTTTACCTTCTTTCTTTTGCCATGCAGGGGATGATTCTGAAATAGATTTTTTTCTAGGTAAAGATTGATCTCCTTTGCTTCTATACCCTTCAGGATTTTTGAGTGCCAATTTCATCATATTTGATTGTCTTTCTAATTTTGCTTCCCTATCAACTCTACTTTTTTCTTTTACTTTACTAATTGGTTCCTTTTTACTGATTCTAGTATCTGATGGATTTCTTTGTGATAAAGTTCTGACTCTATCCTTTTCTTGCATTTTGGATATCATCTTTTCTTTTGGAAGGGGTTTCCATTCTTCTGCTATCTGCATAAATTCAGAAAAAATTTTGTAGGTATCTTCATTTGCAGGAACACAATTTGGGACCTTTTTTTTGCCCTTCTTTTTCATTCCAACTTGCTTGTATCCTGACCAACATGCCTCATTTACATCTTCATCACTTTGCATATATTCTGCTGCAGTATCAATAAAGTCTGCTGCTCTGGTAATCTTTGATTGAACCCAAGCAGGAATTTGTTGATCCCCTTTTTTAATATGCTTTCTTAAGATATTAACTGCTCTTTCAATTTGATCAAACTCAACCCTTGCCATATATCCTTCTTCGTCCTTTTTCTTACCAGAAGCAATCTCTTTGTGATCTTCGTAAATCTTTGATTCATTGGAAATATCAAATTTATTAATAGTATATTTGTCCCACATAGTTGGTCCCCAAGAACATTCTTCTCTGGTTTCGTTCTTTTTACAAAGAAGGCAATATTTTGTATCTTTTTTATATTGTTCTTCTGGAGTATTTTCTTCTGATTTTGTTCCCCAATTTTTAGCACCTGCTTTTCTGCATTTTACTAGTGCTCCAGAACCATATGCACTTGGCCAAACTTTGAATCTTGCTTTTACTTTATGGTAGCAAGCATCTTTTTTACCACTGCCTTTACCCTTAATATCTGATTCTAGTACAAAATCTTCTTTGTTCATTTTTTTCTTTGAATCTGTTGAAACATAAGTTGGTTTTGCTGCACCTGTCTTCTGTTGTTGTCCAGGATCCTGTTCTCTCTTTCTTCTTACTGCTGAAGAAATTTGACCTTTAGACATACTTGATAATTTTGAACTTGAAAAACATTTTGGAGTTTTAGTTTCTCCTGGTTCATTTGCACAAGGAGATCCATCTGATTGAACCCACCCTGGTTTTCCCCCCTTTGATTTAGATCCTTTAAACCACTGATGCAAACTTCCTTCTTTAATTTTTTCAACTTTTTTAAGTTTCGTATAGTAATCTGGGAGTTCATCAACATGTTGCAATGCAGTAATTCTTGCTCCACTTTTACTTGTGGTATGCTCACCTTCAATTTTAGTTCCAATCTTCACTTGATTCATAATTGCAGATAAAGGAACATTATGTTTTTTAGCAAGCTCCTCTGGAGATTTATATGCCTTTACAGGACCTTTTGGATCTTTCATCTGTGTCATTGGTCTACATTATTTAGAAGTCCTTGTTTTATAAGTTTGGATAATTCTGCAGTAGACCCAACAAATAAAGAATTATTAACTGTAGTAGGACCTTTCTGTGGAGAATCTAGATCTTTCATTTTCTTTTGAAGATCTAGTAGTTTATCACTAACATCACCTACTGATTTAATAAGTTGTCCTGCTACTTCATATGCTCTTGGGTGTCCAGATTCTTGAGCAAGTTCTAAAATTCCATTAATTGCTTCTTGCCCCTTTTCAATTAAACTATAAAGATTTCCTCTTGTATATTCATAATCTTTTTGTGGATCATCTGGAACTTCTATTTTTTTCATTAAATCAGAATCTATCTGAACAATTTCGGTTTTAATGTTCAGTGCTTGTTCTATTTTTTGATATTTTTCTGACATAATTAAACATCCACATCTGTTCCTTGAGAAGTACTATAGGATTTAAAGTCTACAAAGTCTTCTATAGTATCATTAAATCCAAAATCATCTCCAAATTCAATTAATGAATCATCAGTACTATCTATAATTCCATCATCATTATAATCCTCCAGTGCCTTTGGAGTTACTGTATATCGTACCTCTCTCTTAGCACTCTTAATTGCATTAGTTGCATAATCAACTTGAACCTTCTTAATAAGTCCTTGATCATCTTGGGGAATTGATCCAAACAGATATGTTTTTGCAGTAAAGTTCAAAGTATATGTTATAAGTCTTCTTGTACTATAATCTCCTTCATAATCATCTCTAAATCCAATTCTATTGAGAACAATTGGTATATCTCTTTTTTCTTCAATCTCTGGAATCATATTTACAGTAACATTAAATGATGGTTGAAAGTATGGTAAGATTTGCTCAATGATTTGAAGAACATCATCTTGAATTTTTGCCATTATATTAAGTTCAAATCCAATATTGTATGGGACTGGCATATAAACTCTTCTAGATTCAGTTCCATCTGAAACTTTTGATGTTTTAAATGTTTGAACTGCTGATGCCTTTCTAGATGCATCATAATCTATTGAGTTCATCTCAAAGGACATTCTTGGTAAAGTTAAAGCAATCTTTCTATCTCCTGATGGATTTTGCTCTAACTTTGCTAAAAACTTTTGAGATGGTCCATATGCAAGAGGAACTTTTAAAACAGATAATGGTTGATCAGCATCATCAAAATGTCTTATTTGAATATTATTAAATAAAGTTCCAAAAGCAATTACTGTTTTACTAATTCCTTTATTATAAAAATAACTACCAAGCATTTTAAAGTTCCAATTTGAGAATAGTTAAATCAACACTAATATCTGTAGAAACTCCAGATTGGTTGACTATTTTAGCGTATATATCTGTTGATGTTGGAGTGTCGTTATTGAATCCTATTACACATGGACTTACTAATTGAATTTCTTGCCCAGTTGTAACTACATCTATAATTACCCCAGATCCAGGATTTGGAGTAACTCCTTGTAATCTAGAGGAGTCATTGTCTCTTGATGTTGAGTCAGTGTATAAAACTGTTCTAGATGCTGCTGAAGTTTGCACTTTAGTTAAAACATAAGTCTTATGTCCAGGAAATGAAATATTAACTGTACTTCCAATTCCAACTGTTCCAGTTGATGTAGAAGTTGTTGACCTAGACTCAAGTGCTCCTCCAAATTGTCCTTGAAATCCTTGAGCACCAATAACACCTTGAGGTCCTTGAATTCCTTGAGGTCCTTGAATTCCTTGAGCACCAATAACACCTTGAGGTCCTTGAATTCCTTGAGGTCCTCTTATTCCAGATAATCCCTGAAACCCAACTGAACCCTGTCTTCCTTGTGCACCTTGTGGTCCTTGTGCACCTTGTGGTCCTTGTGCACCTTGTGGTCCACCAGGTAATCCAGATGGACCTTGTGGACCTGCTCCTTGAGGTCCTTGGAATCCTTGGAATCCCTGAGAACCTTGAGATCCCTGAATTCCTTGAAATCCTTGAAATCCTTGAACTCCTTGAGGTCCTTGTATACCTTGAGGTCCTCCAACTCCTTGAGCACCTTGAGCACCCTGAGGTCCTTGTGGTCCTCTAACCCCCTGAGCACCTTGAATTCCCTGAGAACCAGAAACTCCTTGAGGTCCTCTAATGCCTTGATTACCTTGATCTCCTTGAGAACCTTGAGGTCCTATAAATCCTTGATTTCCTTGAACTCCTTGATTGCCTTGATTGCCTTGAGAACCTGTTAACCCTTGAGCACCTTGAGCACCACTATCTCCCTGAGCACCACTATTACCTTGAAATCCTTGAGGTCCTGTTAATCCTTGTGGTCCTTGTGCTCCTATTCCTTGTGGTCCTTGAAACCCCTGAGGTCCTGTTGATCCTTGTGCACCAGTAGCACCTTGAAATCCAGTGAGAGATATGCCATCTCCAAAAGTTGTATAAATTTCAGTAAAATTTTGATTAATTTTAGCTGCACCTTGGGACAGGTTATCTCCTGTCCCATCATTTGGCACTGCTCCTGTGGATATTATTTGCCTTGACATTATAAGACGCAGTTTATTTTATTTAGTTAAACTTCCCCAAAGGGATTGATTTCTGTAAAATCTATAATTTCATCTGCTTCTTCTTCTATATCATCATTATAATCATAAGATGGTTCTTCTAATTCATAAGTATTGTACCCACGTACAATATAAATTGCACTACTTGCTGCTCCTACTATAGAATCTCCAATAACAAAATCAGTGCCCATTCCAGATACTTTAAGTTGTTTTGTTATTTCGTCCCAACTTTTAACTATTCCAATTGCACCAGAAAGTGATCCAGTTACACTTTCACCAAAAATATAATTTCCAGATGCAACAGTAGATCCTGCAGAAATATAAATTGTTGGAGCACTTGTGTAACCATAACCAGCATTTACTATTCTGATTGTGGAAATTCCCCCATTGACATTTAAGAAGGATTCTGCAATTGCAGTGGTTCCTCCAGCAACTGGAGATGAAAATGTTACTGCTGGTGCACTACTATATCCAGTTCCTGCATATGTGAGAGTTACAATTCCAATGCTTCCAGATGTGGCAATTCCAACTTTAACTGAGGCATTATATCCACCTCCACCAAATATAGAAACTAATGGTGGAGATGTATATACATAACCCCTACCTGGATTTTCTATGTAAACTTTATGTAAACTTTTTGTGGAAGTTAATCCTCTAGAATTTGTCATAACTCCAACTGCAGTTCCTTTAATTCCAGACAGTGGAGAACTAATTATTAAAGTTGGATTAGATGAATATCTATATCCACCACTAATTACATCAATGTTTTGAATTCCACCTGTTACTATGCCAGTGTAAGCAGTTGCTGTGATTCCAAGTCCAGACAATGAAAGAATTGCTTCATATCCAAGATTTGCTAAAGGAAGATCTACCTCAACTATACCAGTAGAAATTTGCTCATCTTCATATTCAAATAATTCACATCTCAATTCATAAACATAATTTTTTTGAAGTTGAAAAAATGGTTTTCTATTTTCTACATATTTAATTTCCATCAAACTATCTGAGAGTGGAATGTAAATCAAATCTCCCTCATTTGGTTGAGTTGTATTTTTTACTCCACTAATTGTTTTCATCATTTCGCCAATGTACAAATCAAATCTTTCTTTAGATATGATAAGAGTCATTTCATCAGTTATTCTAACTCCAAATTTAGACATTAAGATACTATTATTGTCAAATCCCTCAAAATTTACTAGATAAGCTTCAATTGGAAATGCATTATTAAATTTAGAATAAATTACATCTTTTATTATTTTTCCCTCAGAAATAATACTTCTAGGCATATAATAAACTTCTATGCCATACATTTTCAATTGTTCATTGATAAGATCTTGAATAAGACCTTGTTCTGTATTAGTTCCTTGAATAAAAAATGGATTTAACATATTATCCTATTAGATCCAATGGAGGTAGTTCATATTCAAGCATCATTGAATCTTTTATTTGCTGCAACTCTCTCACTGCATCATCATAAATTTGTCTTCCATTTAACTCAATTCCACCTGGAAGTTTAACTCCTTGGAATTTAATTAAATTTTGTCCCCATTGTTTTTTGATTAATGCTACTGTATATTTTTTTAGAAATGAGTCATTCCAAACATTAGTAGATTCTGCTGGATCTAAAATTCTATGACATTCTATAATCAAATAATCATCTACATTTAAACTATCCCAACTAGTGTCAAGATATAATCTATTTTGCCTTTTGTTAAATCTTATTTGTCTTTCTGGTCTTACTATCCAATCAATATCCTCTAGATATCTTTTGGTTACATAGTAATTCAACATTTCCGTTGAACTGAACCAATAAATGTCATTCAAAAATAGTTGATAATTTACATTAAATAAATTGGATGATATAGATCTATTATCTACTTTAAATATTCTTTCTATTCCAATTACTGAGTCTGGGACTGGGATATAGTTACTATTTTCTTCCCATTTAAAAGTTCCAATTCCTGTTGTTGATGTAGTAGTTACTATTCCTACACTAAGATTATTTCCTCTTGCTCTTCCTCTATCTAAGTCATTTTGAGTAAGTTTATATTTAAGAAACATTTTTTGAACTCCATCAAAATGTCTCTCTTGAAAATATTGCAAAGCTTCATCAACTCTATCATCAAGTTGCTCTTCTGCAACGTTGATTTCTAAAACTGGAGCACCAAGTTCTCTTAGACAATAATCTATTAAATTTTGTTTTGATGCTGGTTTTGCCATTATTTCTACGCTTTTTATTATTTAGATTCAACAGATCCTTTTAAAATGCTCTTTAGTAAAATTTTAATTTCATCAATTGAAGATTTTAGTTCCTCTATATCGGATTCTATATTATAAATTTTTTTTTGTTCTTCTTTTTTCCTGTCTCTTGTTTTTAGATATTGTTCTGATGCTTTTGAATCTGTATTGATAATTGCATTAGTAGAAAGATCCCTAATTAAATTTGGATGCCCTTCTACTAATGCATATTTTATTTTTTTCATTATGCTAATGCTATAGATCTTAATTGTCTAATTAATGGTGGAATTGCCTGATTTGTTGTTGTAGCAACTATTTTGATTGCAAAACCAGTAAATGTTGGTAAATTATCTACAGTAAATGAATATTCTTTAAATTCATTCTCAAAACTACTTGTTACATTTGTATCTGATCTTCCATCATTGTCATCAGAATCAATAACATTCCCATTTACATCAACATTTTGATATCCTGGAAAAAGTTCCCAAACTTGATCTTCATCAGTAACATCTGCTCTATAGATTTTATAAAGCATTCTAATGTCAGATGCAGACTCTCTATAGCATGAAATATATGATTTAATAGAAGTTGCACTTTGTGCTAAATTAATTTTTCTACTTGTGTATGAGAAAGAGTGTGGATCATTTATATTTGAATTTGCTCCTGAATCAGTTGCATATGAACTTAATCCTACTGGTTGATTAATTCTATATCCCTCTACATCAAGATAAATTTGATCAATATCAATAATTGGAGAAACTTTAGAGTTTAAAGATCCTAGAGTTAATTCTAGTGTTAATGACCTTTGTCCCTCAAATGCAGTAGAATTTAAGAATTCAACTTCATTTGTTTTTGAGAGAACTGTTCTGATAGTTTTAAAATTTGTTTTACCAGATGAATCAATTGACTCATAACCTTGATCACTAAAAGCAGTTTCTGTTCCATCTATACTTCTTTCTGAAATAGTTCTAACTCTTGCAGAAACTGAAGTTTTATCTGGGGATATAATGAAGTTTTCATTTAAACTAACTGAACTAAAATTAATATTTCTTCCTGCATATACATTTAACCCTCCTCCAAACTTATCGATGGTAAAGGTACTTCCAGATCCAACTTGCACATAATAAGAATCTAAAGTTGGTTTTGGAGTTGTTTGAATTGTATGTGTTGTGTTAATTTTACCCAATGGAACTCCATTGAATTCATACTTATAAACTAAAGAATCTATGGGTTGGAATATTGATACAGTTCCATCTTGTCCTCTAGTAATATCTGCAAGTTGTCCAGATAACACAGTTTGATACTTAATTATTTCTCCATTTATTAAAGCATATCCTGGGTTAGAAACACCCACAGAAGAACCATCATATGTTCCAAATCCAGATGTGCTTGCAATACTAATGGATGAAGTTTCTGTTGCTCCATAAGAAACAGTAAGTTTTGTTGGAATTGAATCTGGATTAACTCCAAGAATTTGTACTTTTTCTGCAGGTGAATGCATTCCATGATTCTCATGATCAATTTTAATATATCTGCCATTATTATATGCAGATGCACTAGTTGAAATAGAATAAATTGGATTTTCTTTTAATTTATTTTCTGGTCTAATGACATTCTGAGAAGAATTAAATAATCTGACTGTTCCTCCAGATGTACTAAAATTTGCTCTCCTGATGGTAAACTTAATATCATCTTCCTGACTTGCCGTCCAAGTGCTTCCATTTTGAGCCTTAAACATAACTCCCATTGAAGGTTGTTTATTAATAATAACCTTGCCAATTTCTCTGTTTTGTGCAGTTGATATTTCAACTTCACCCATTCTGGAATGCCACACAAAATAATTTGGAGAATCTGATACTAAAACTAATGCATATTCTCTACCACCCTCCAATCTTACCATCTTATCAAATCTAAATGTAGTTGGTGAAGATGCATTTGTACTAGTACTAACTTGTGATGGCAATAAGACTTTCTGAAGACCTGGAATTACTTTATCTGGTCCTCCTGGATATCCATTAATTACTTCTCTAATTTGAAGTTCTACTGGAATTGCAGCATCTTTGTCTGCAAAAAATATATCAACAGAAGTTGGAACAATTCCAGTCTCATCATCAACAATAAAAGTTTGTGCTAAGGGATCATAATAAACAATATAATATGGTTGAATTATTGTTCCTTGAGAAGTAAAGATGTTGCTTGCCTCACTGGTAAATTCTCCAGGAACTCCTAATGGAGATTTTTGTGTTGTTATTTGAGCAGTTGTAGTTCCTGTTTTAAATTGATCAGTTCCTGTCCACAAAGATCCAGAAACAGTTCCATTTTCATCAGTAATTAATCTGTTGTCTAAAACTTTAGCACTTGCCTTGCTAGTTAATCCATATACCCTATATCCAGTTGCAACATTTCCCCAAAATTCTCCTAAGTTTTGTGCTTCCAATGATTCTATGTCAATATTCAATATGGTGGACTGTGGTCCATAGAGAGATGAAATTCCAACTGTTGGGGAGTATGGATTAATATTATAAGTAAATGATGGATTTGTAATAGAACCATCTTTATGATTTGGATTGCAAATTCTAAATTGAGCAGTTAACTCTCCATTTGCAGCATATGCTCTAACTGTTTCTCCTGGTTGAAAAGAACCAACAACATCAGTAATTTCAAGTAATTTTGGAAATACAAAAGATCCTGGAGGAACAGCATCTGCACCACTAACAACTTTAGAATCAAAAAGATATTTAAACCTTGTGTTTGGTTTTAATCTAGTTGCAGTGAATTGAATATTTCTTGGTCTAATGTATGATTCATATCCACCAGTATATTCACCCCATGTTACAAAATTACCTTGTCCAACAACTCTACCTGCCTCCACTGCTGGTCTTCTAACTGTCCAAGTATCAATTTTTGGACTTAATGCTAAATTCCCAACCCAAGTAACTATATCAAATGGATTAACGCTTACTATCCTACTTGCAAATGGTTGTTTGAAATACTCAACCTCAGTATAATCTAAAGTAATTGTATCTCCAGTTCTAGTTACATTAGTTGAAGTTGTATCATCTAAATTAATTTGAGATTTGGATAGAGTAGAATCTGAACTAAAAAGACTTAAATCAACTCTAGCATTGAAAACTACAGGAGATAAAATTTCATTTTCAATAGTAGAATTAGCAATACTCTGTAAGTCTACTGAAGAAGTGTCTACAAAATTATCAACAAAAAATCCAGATTTAAATCTATTAAGACCATTACTGTCTTCAATATTTAAATTTTCAGTTGATAGTTCAAGTAAACTTAATGAAGTATAATATTCTAAGAATCCTATTCTATCTTCAAGATCTCTCAAATCAGACATAGTATATCTTTTATTGTCTGTAATAATAATTTTTACTTGTGCTGAATCTGTAATATTATAAACATATGGTGATGCTATGATAGTAGCAACATCTAAAACTTCAGATGAAATTTCTGGAGTAATAGGAATTTCACTTGGTTCTCCAAACACTAATGTGAAATTACCTTCTCTATCTAAAGTTAATCTATCAGATCTTCCAAGATAAAACTCATAGTCAAATATAACATTTTCATCAGAGGCAAGAATTTGAGATGCATTGCCACCAGAAACTTCAAAAGATCTTGATGAAAAATCAAAAGGACTAATTCCACTTGCAGAAGTATATGACCCAACTCTAGGTCTTAAGTCAATAATATCAGTATTTCTTATTCCATCATATGATGGAATTTTAGTTCCATATAGTGAAGATAAGTAACTATTAACTGTTATTAAATCTCCAGAATCATTAGCATCAAATGTAAAATTATCAAAGTAAATTTTTAATCTTCCTGTTGGTTCTTGTGCTGTTGCATTTCTAACTAATCTTCCATAATCATAATAATTCTTTCTTTGTCCATTATCTACTGTAAAATTGTTGACAATATTTCTATCTCCAGCATTTACTGTTCCAATGATTGCAGTATATCCACTTTCCAAAAATGTAATTTTTTCTGATACTTGAAAAGTTTGAGCAGTTTTATATACCAAATAAATTTGAGATGAGTTTTTTAATTGTACATAACTAGCAACTGCCCCAGTATCTTGACCAACAACATTTTCGCCCAAAATTAAATCAGATGTATTTGAAGTTGGACTGGTCAAATCAGTAATAGCAATCCATGGAACTTGAGGATCTCCAGTCCCAGAAGATTCATATACTGCATGGACTTCTACTATATCTGGATTATTTAAACTAATTTGATCATCATCAACTCTTGTTCCATATAAACTATCATATGTCAATCCAGCATTTTTAGGAGTAGAATATTTTGTTTTATCTACTATAATATAATTTGATCTACTATATTGTTTTTTCTTAAAATTTACATTAGATTTAATTTGAGTAGTAATTACTACGCAAGGACCAGATGTTGAAGATAATGAAGTAAATTCACCTTCTTTCCCCCCAGAAGTTAAAGTCAGTGTAGCATTTGATAAATTTTCTATAGATCCATTTGCATTCAATATTAGGTATCTTTCTTCATCAAATGCTGCATACACATAATCAGTTCCAGATAAACTTGGTAATGTTAATGAAGTTACAGTTTTTGTAATCCCAGTATATTGTTTTTTAATTGTTACGCTGGAGTTTAATAACTCTACATTAGAAATATTAGTATGTGTTAATTTATTATATAAAGAAGAGTTTTCAATTTTAGTAATTGTAGGTCTAAGGATTTGTACTGATTGTAATGAATAAGTTCCTATTCCAACATCTCCAGTACAAACATTTTGAACAGTGGAAACTCCCACTAATGTTACATTAGTCCTTGAACTATTAAAGGAACTTACTCTAGCAAACACCGAAGAAGTAAATCCTGGAGCTTGATATGAAATGATATCATTTACTTTTATAGATGCCTCAAAGGCATTACCAGTCACTTTTGAGAATGTGACAATACCAGTTGGAGAATAAACAATGGCATTGAATGGGCCAATCAATGTGGATGAATTTGATAATAATGCATCTGCAACAAATCCCAATCCATCAGAAACTGATTTCACATCATTAAGTGAATAATCTGTTACTGTTCCAATATAAGCACTAGTGCTAGAAATTCCATTAATTACAAGAGTTTCATTCCTTATAAATTTTCCAGATACTTGATAAAGGGAAAAATTAGTATCTCCTGCAGTAATAAGTTTTACATATCCAGAAGATCCACTACTAGAACCTTGAATATAAGAACCAATTGGAATGCCAGTAACTGGAATAGTTGTAAATAGATTTGTGAAAGTTTGAATGTCAAATAATTTTAAATTAAACTGACTGGCAGGACTTTCATATGAAGTATTGTGATGTTCAAAGTCATAAACTCTAGCATATCCAATGGTAGTTGCAGGTGCAGTTTGATTTACTAATCTTTCAGCACTTAAAGATACAGTAGAATTGGTTGATATTCCTAGTTTAGGAGAAGATTTTACATTATTTACTCTTAGTAAGTCTCCACCATAAAATACAATAGAAGATGATTCAACTCTTTTTGTTGTTCTTGGTTTTGGATAATCTAAGACAGTATCATAATTTACAACTTCATATCCTTTAACATAAGATTTTCCTGGAGAAATTTGAATCAATCCAAGATCTTCAGATGGGATTCCTCCCTGATATGTGTTTTGAGTATTTAAATATACTCCACCATTTCCCAATCTATTGTTTAAAGATTCTACTGCTTTAACATTATATGATTTTAAACTATAATTTCCAGATTCATCAAAAGTTCTTCTTGCTAGAACATCAGTAATAAAAGAACCAGTTGTTTCTTGTTTGATCTTTCTAATTATTCCATTTTCTACTCTAAACAATTCAATAAAATTATCATCATTAATATCATCTAATACTTTTTTAGATAGTGTTAAAGTAATTGTAAATCTATCTGCTCCAGGAGCTGCATAATTTGAGAATCCTTGAGCATTATCATTTAAAGAAGAATCATCATCTGAATTAATTATATCTTCTGATATTGCAAGACCAACTCTATATGATGGAATATTTCCATACTGATCTAAAATAAGTTCTTGTGTTTGAACCTCTACAAAATATCCTCTTACAAAATAAACACCAGCTTCAATTTTAGCAGCAGATCCTACTGAAAATGGAGTTCTTCCAACTGGGTCTGCAATTTGAAGAATTGGTTCCCCTTCAAAAATAAATCCTTGCCCTAAGGATACGTCAAAGTTTGAAGTTAATTCTTCACCTGCAGAAAATTCCTCTGTTTCAAAATCATTAGCAGATGAAAGATATTTTACATATATTGTAGTTCTACTTTTTTCAGAATCAGATACTGTTAGATAATTTACAACTTTAGCTGTTATTCCACTATCAACACCAGTTAAAACTTTCCCAATTAGATCACTAAGAAAATTTTCTACATTAATCCCTTTATAAATTGTTTCTACTTCAATTGCATTATATACTGGAATATAAGCGCAGTTTCCTGGTATAACTACTCCACCATTATTGAAAAATTTACTTCCAAATCTTTCAATTTGATTTTGCAGAATAGACTGTAGGGTAGTAAGTTCCCTAGTTTGTACCGTTACTCCAGGTTTAAAAAGAACTTTATAAAAATTCTTTTCTGAGTTATAGTCATCATAATATGGAGTTTTGTTTAAATTTGTGCTTTGGGGCATTTTCTTAGAATTCTAAAATAATTTTTATATCTTCTCTTTGTTGAGATGCTCTGGTAACTGACCCTCTATTGTCTACATAAAGCACTTCTCCACTCTTGTTATTTATGTCTGGACTAGATAACCCAGAATTAAAACTCTGCCCCAAATAATACTCTACTGATCCAACAGTAACTGTGGATCCATTGAATGATGTATCTATTGGATATGAGTTTGCTCCTATTACAAAATTAGTTGAAGTATCAAATTCATTTTGATCATAAACTGTTGCTGTTTGAATTCCACTTGAACTATTTGCATATTGATAATCAATAGTAATTATATTTCCAACTGCATAAGTATCTAGATAATTAGTTCTTGGTTGTATATATTTTAATATTTGTGTGGTTGAATCAAAACTCACTAAAGTACCAACTCCATTTGAAGATGTTTGAGTAATTTTAGAATCTACTGGATCTAAAATTACAGAAGTATTCATTTTTGCTGCATAAATTCCAGAACCACTACTTCCTGTAAAATTACTATTTGATCCAAATGTTTTTATGTTTTTAACTAATCCAATTCTTGAAAATTGATTTCCAATTATAAAATCTGGATTAGTTGGATCATTTTCAATTCTACTGTAGATTAAAACTCTAGTAGCTCCTAATTCAGTATATGGATTAGATCCGTGTCCACCAGGAGGAGGGATGATTACATTAAATATTGCTTTTTCTCCTGATAATGGTGGTAGTACAGAATCTAAATCTAAAGTTGCATATGTATACTCTAATCCACCAACAGTCACTTCAACAGATACTGGTTTGGATTCCTCATCAAAAATAACACTAGCTTCTCCACCAAAACCATCTCCTTTTATTGGAACACCAGATAATGTTCCAACATAATTATATTGAGCTTGTTTTTCTATCAAGATAGTTTGTATTTGTCCATTAAATGCATTAGACCTAATTCTAGTTATTTCTGCATTGGATGTAGTTGTCCAATCATTTGGAATTGCAATATAATTAGTAGAATCAAATTTTAAAACATCTGCTGGACTTAAAGTATACAAATATTTCCAAACATAACCATCACTTTCCTTTCTTGGGGAAATATCTGTATGTAATGGTTCTTGAGTTGATACAACTCCTTGATTTTGATTAGCAGGAGATGATCCATTATTAAGACAAATATAAACTCTATAATCTCTATTGATTATGTAATATTGAGAATCATATAATCTAGTTGCAGATGCAACTGCAGAAAGATTATAAACGCTATAATCATGTCTATACATATCATATTTTCTTCCTGTTATCCATTGGAGTTTTGGAATTACCCTTATGACATCAGAAGAGTTAACCTTCTTTACTCCCAAAATAGTGTCTCTATATGAATTTAAATATAGATCATTGTCTATAGGACTTGGTTGAGAGTTGTCCCAATCTGAGTCAAAATCAGTTGCATTTGGAAACCCAAGAAAAATATAATAAGAACCAGTAGAAATATCACTAATGAAATTACTACAATTCAATAATCTTATTTTATCAGTAACTATCGCTGGCATTTGTTTTTGTTACTTTATTGTTATTTATTAGTTCTTTCTGTAGAAAGTGAGTGGGATAGTATTTATCCCAATAGGAGATGATGAATATGAGGTTATTCCTAAGAAAAGATTTCCAGAAGATGTTGAAATTCCTAGTGATGGAGATCCTATATTAATAATACTAGATCCAATTGATACAATAGTAACTCCAATTGATATGTAAGATGCTTCAATAAAATCACCAACTTGAATTAATGATCCTATACCAGCATTTGTATTGATTCCAATTATGTTTGTACAGAACCCACTAAATGTTCCATTTGTGGTAGTAATACCAACTGTTTGAATTCCAGGATTAACATCATAATTAAAGGAAATTATAGAAATGCTACTTATTCCTGAAGATAATTTTTCTCTACTTTTAGATACTATTTCTCCATAAATGATACTATCTGCTTTTTGTGGAGTCCATACTAGAGTCCTTCTTTGTGATGAAGATGCAGACAATCCTCTGTTTGTATAAACCTCAGTTCTTAAAGTATCTGAACTAACAACTCTTAAAGCTGTTCTTTTTTTCTGTTCAACTGGTATTGTCTCAAATATATCTCTTTGAATTAGTAATGAATCACCTTCTTTAACATCAGTTTGAGGTTGGAAAAATTCAGCATCCCCTTCATATCCAGTGTAAAAATAAACTTTAACTGTACTTCCAAGAGGAGGTGCTTCTGTAAATTCTAATTGAGAACCTCCTAAAAATATGTATGACACATTTGGGATTTGAAGAACATCATTGACAAAAATCAATAAATTGTATGATAAATCAATCCCAGAAGCAAGATCTGATTCTAAACTAGTTCTTCTAGTAACTAATCCTAATTCAGTATTTACTGTTTCAAATAATGTAAATATTCTTCTTCGTCCATTTACTTTATCTGTTAAGTCATTGAGTTTTCTTAATTGTCCAACATTCCATGCAGAAAAATCATCTTTTCCAACTTCTTCAACTGTAATTTTTAATTTATCATTATTTGTTTGAGTTGATAATCCTAAGGTTCCAGTGGGAGTTAATACTTCTGCAATTTTATAATTATATCCTCTATTTGTGAATGATAGATTTGAAATTTCTCCAAATTGGTCAATATCAAAACTAACAGAGGCTCCCACTCCTGCAACAGAACCAGTTAATGGCACATTGTCATATGTGGCAGGAGCATCAAATTTAACTATGTACTTATATTCATACTTGCTCACTGGAGTACTAGAAGTGTGTAAAGTGCCTATGGTGTCAAGTTGTCCTCTTATAGTTCCAGTGAGTGAACTAGTTGCATTATCTAATCCAGTATATTTTATTACTTCAGAATCTATAAGAACAAATCCAGGATTGTCAACACTTACTAATTGTCCTCTAAAATATTCAAAATCAGATGTTGTTCCAACTCCTACTGGTGTTCCATTTGGATCTAGTTCATTTATTGTTGAACTTAAAGTGGTTGGTGTTATGTTATACTGATATCCAGATCCACCAGTCAATATACCAACTCCAGTTATAATTCCAACAGAATTTGGATATGCTATACCTTTAGCACCAGACCCTGGAAGATCTGCATCTTCAATGTCAATATAATATGTGGTTATTCCAGTCCTATACCCAGATCCTTGATTTCCTATGTAAATATTTGATATTGTTCCTGCAGCAGAAACAATTGCAAATCCAGTTGCTGGTATTAGAGGTTGATACAAAGATCCACTACTAGTTCCATAGGAAACTATTATTCCACCTCTTGGGAGTCCTTTTACATTGACATCATAGGATTTAAAATCACCAGATCCTTTAAAATCAATAAAAGTTTGACCAGTTGATCCAACTCCAACTTGTCTATATTCAAAAGCTTCTTCTGATTCTGGATATTGAAATACATTATTAATCAAAACAATTCCATTATCTGAACTTATTCCTACAGTACTTATGCCTGAAGTTTTTAATTCAAAAGAACTAGTTATTCCAGTAAATTGTTCAGAAATATCATCAAATACATAATTGCCATCATAATTAGATCTTAAAAATACTCTTCCTTGAAAAGAACTATTTTCTGCTGGTATTATTAAAAATAATTGAAATGATGCAACTACAAACTCATTTCCACTATTTGTTGAAAAATCTATTGAAACATTATTAAATGAATTGAATAGGGTAGTGGCAAATTTAAATGTGTTATTAGAACTTCTAATTAAATAGTAAACAGTACCATTTACTAATTCTACTGGAGGATTTTCTGAATAGAAAACTGCCTGACTTCCAGTAATAATATTAAACTCATTACCAGTAAAATAAGTAAAACTATTTTGACTAAAATCAATATCAGATGTGGGAATAGTTAGATTTATTTTTTTTGATTCTAATGGAGCATCAGAAAAGTATATTACATCTTTAGATATATTATAAGTGCCACTTAAAAGTGTTGCTGGTGTTTGAGTTATTATTCCAGTAAAATTAATTTGTGGAGTTCCCATCAATGCAACTCCTCTTGAAATGGATACATTTTTTGTAGTATAATTTATTGCTGATATTTTTACAATTTCGCTTTCGTTATTTTGATAAATTTTCAAAAAAGATCCTAATCTAACATTTTGTAAAGTATCTAAAGTGGCTGATGTGTTTGTGAAAGTTACTATGCCTACTGTAGAACCAACCGCAAGAGGTGATTGAATTATATTATTAATTGCAATTAAACACTTTGAATTTTGTTTCTCTGCCAATAGAGTATGAGCAGAACCAATTCCAGTAGTTGTTATACCAACATAATTTCCAGATAAAGCTAAAGAAGATGCTAAAGCAACTCGTATAGTGTCTTTATCTAAAACAATTGGGTAAACTATATTTGGTAAATATGTACTAAAACCAATATTTCCTGGACTAGTTGTAGTTATTCCAATAGAAGATCCAGCCCCTGGACTGTAAATTAATTTTTCTCCAGTACTAAAAAAATGATCTTTAACTGTAATTTTATCAGAGGTTATTCCAACTATGTTTGGATTTGATCCATTAAAAGTTTTATAAAAAACTGGTTCTCGTTCATGTCTTATAGGAAAAGAAGTCCTTCCATAAATTGCAGGAGTATAAATTGCACCAACGTCAGAAACAGGCATTTTTAAAATATTTATTAGGTGTTTGGAGATAATATAGATTTTCTAACTATCTTAAAATTATAATTTGCAGATTCACTTGGAGTGAATGCAAGTAAATATTCTCCAGGAGAGGGATTATATATGGTTTCAATTGCAAATTCTTCACTGTCCATGTCACCAGCAAATCCATAAACTGTATTGTTATTATAATCTTCAAAATGCACTGAATTTATTTGGAATATGGATCTTGATGTTGCTAATCCAACTGTTTTTTCTGCTTCTATGATATATTTTGTTGAACAAAAATCACTTGAAACTGTTGATATAGAAACTTGAGAAGATCCATTATAAATGTATTTTTCACTAGTTAATACTGTAAGTTCATTTATAACTTGATTTGGAGAAACATTATTGGTATTTAATATTTGAAAATTAGTATGTACAGTGATTCCAATTCCAGAAACTGGAGTAAATTTAAATTGAACATCAGATCCACTAACGCCAATATCAAAAGATCCTAGTTCTAAAGTCTTTTGTTCAGCAAAGACATTGTAGTCAATATTATTTCCAACATCTTTTATAAATGAAAACTCAAATGAATTTCTCACCTTTTTGGGAGAAGAAGAAACTCCTATAAATCCAATTCCAGAAGTTAAGTCAGACAATGGATAACTGTAAATAATTTCTGCAGTAGGAGACATTGTTGATGGATATTGAACTGTTTTTTCAATATTACATACATATCCATATGATGTGGTTGCAATTCCAACTGATACTGGTGCACTATCTTTAATTGCTCTTATTGCATAACTATTAAAAATATTTCTAGGAACAAAATTGATAATTATGTTGTCTGTGTCAGTTGAATCAACTGTTGCTGAAATTTCTCCTGATGGAAAATTAATAGATCCAGATGCAGTATAAAAATCATAATAATATGCATATGATGTTAGATTAATAATATTGTCAGTTCTAGTAACCATCAAATCAAAAACTTGTGGTTTTTCAAAATCACCAAAAAATGATATTGTTGTTCCAACAAAGAAGAAATATTTCAATACAATTTCATTATTTGTATTTACTGTATCAATTGGAATTGTAACAAATGGAGAATTGTCAGTATCAAATAAATTAGAAATATCATCTATAGAAAGAACTCTATTATTTCTAGATAAGAGATAATCTGAAAGTTTTTTGGTTCCAAATTTTAAATATTCTGAATATAATCCATCAGTATCATCTATATCTTCTTCAATGACCATATCAAAATTAGAGACTGATGTAACATCAGTTTCTGACACTAAAGCAACATTTACCAATGAAGTTGCATCAGAAGTAACAGTTAATGTTTTTGCAATTCCAACAGGAAGTTCAGATTCTACTAATAAATCTCCAAACTGTTTATATCCAGAAACATGAGCAACATCTGAAACTATTGCACCCCATTCATCAATAGATTTGTTGCTTTTTAAACTATATGCAAAATTTTGATAATAATCATTATCTTGTAATTTTTGTAAAATACTAGATAGATTTCCTCTAAAATCTCTCCAACCAATTTTTTCAGTTACACTAGAATTTACTTTCAAATCAGCATCAAAAATTTCTATTGATTGGACCTCTGCTTTACTTAATGATATTTTTCCTGATATTAAGTCTCCCTTTGATACATTAGAAGCAGAATCAAACTTAAGTACTTCTAAAATTGGTTCATTTTTATCGTTATCTATAATTTTATTTCCAGAAACTTCTTCGTTATTTGTAAATGAAGACTTCTCTAAAGTTGCTGATACTTTAACTAAATCATCATATTTACAAACAATTGCATTATATGTTGATGAATTAAAAACTCCAGGAAATTCAGTTGTTTGATACCTTACTATAGCTGCATCTGGAGCACTAAAATTTGGATTAGTAAAGGTTACAGTAAATGTTTCATAATTATAGTCAGAACTATTAAATCCAGATCCTCCAGAAGAAATAATACTTTCAATAAAAATTTCATCTCCAATTTCAATTGGCAATGGATTTGAAGTTGAAAAACCAGATAATGGAGTTTGTAAGGTTAAATCTACATCATATGGACCAGCTCCACTAACAGAAGCACTAAGAATTTTAATTCCATTACTATTGTTAATTGATATAATAGTATTATCTGTTGATTTTAAATTTGAAGATGAATCTACAATAGTTACACTATCTATAGATTGTGATTTTAAAGTTACTGCAGCAGAAAATAGACTATCTATAGATCCAGTTACTTTATTGAAGAGTATTAATGTTGGTGGATAAAGATACTTTCTTCCAGGTTCCAATATTTCTAGTTTTGAAACTTTATAATTATTTTTGGTTCTTATTGCAGTAAATAAGGTTGATATTGGAGAAAGAGTTTTATCACTAGAATAAACACTTTCTTTGTTGACAATATCTATAGACTTAATTTTTCCTATGCTAGTTGTTTTAGGATATAAATTAACTCCCTTCCCAGAATCAGTAATAATATTTTTTATTTCTGGTAGTTTTTGATAATTAGATCCACCATATAATAATCTTACTGAAGATATTGGACCTTTTATTCCAACATCTAAAACATTATAACTTAAATCAGATAATACACTAGTGTATGATGGTCTTTCTGGAAATGTGGGCAAATTATAAACAAAAGTAGTACTAGTAACTCCAATGACTTTACTTTGTAAATTATAAACACTATCTTCAATTTTTAATTGATTATTATTTTTAATAGTCAGGTCTTGATAAATTTCATCATCAGTAGTAATGTTTGTTAAGTTGTAATATAATAATTTTGGTGTAAATTCTGTAATTTGTAGAGTTAATTCAGTTTCTGTTTTAATTACTTCTATTCCTTCTTCATTGCCAAAATATGGATTTCTGAAAATATCATCACTATACAGATTAAAATCCTTTCCTGATATGCTTGGGTCAGTAAGAGAAAATACTACAGATTCATTTGCATAGGATCTAATTCTTGGATTAATTTGACCATCTATTAAAACTCTTTTTGATGATGCACCATATCCAACCACATAGGTTGTTGTTACACCTGAAGTTACATTAAATTCAATATTATTATCTACATCCAATCCATGACTAGATGCTGCAGATACATTTACATTAATTTGAGTCGCACTTCCAGTTACTATATTTCTTTGTGTTTTAAATTTATGTAAATTTCCAGTTCCAACTGCATTGTATTTCAATAAAGCATCTTTATTTTTAACATCTTTAATATCCTGTACTAGTCCAACAATATCTGGAGATATTTTAACAATGTATAGACTTGGTAAATCAACTAAAGGACCAGCATTTGATACTATTGTAGAAGCATTAGTAGTATAGATTACCTTTTCTCCATCTCTAAATGGATTGAAAGGTAAAAATATTCCACCATGCTCAATATACTTAGTAATTGAAACTCCATATCCTAATGGAGATACTGTTAGAGTATTTCCAACTCCAGCAGAACTGCTTATTCCAACAGAAACTGATTGTGAAGGATTGAAATAATAAGAGTCATCAAGTTCAGTTAAAGGTAATGATAATTTTGGATATGAGAATGTAAATTTAGTTACAAAATCAGAAACAGTTGAGCTAATTGCATATCCAGGAGATCCAGATTGTCTCAATACATTTAATCTATTATTTAACTTATCTACTCCAACAACAGTAAGAGTTTCTGTTCCTATTGTTAATTGATCATCAACTCTATATCCTAGAACAGGAGATTTTATTTTGATACTAGTAACAATTCCAGTAGTTGCAACATTAGAGAGAGATTCAGTTAAGATAGTAGAAGGATACTCTACATTTATCCTTCTAAATCCCTCCAACTCAGAATAATCAGTTGTGGAAATTCCAGAAATGTTTATAAAGGTTTGTGATTTGAAATTATGTGCTGTAGTGGCTATTCCAAGAATACCAGACTCAATTGAGACAAATTTAACATCATTAAATGTTGTTATTCCTGCAGATATAGTTACAATTCCAACTCCAGAAATTTTAGATACTTCTGCTACAGCTCCCAGTCCACCAAGATCAGAATCATAAAATTCAATTCTATCTCCAATTTCATAATCAGTTCCACCATCTACTACATCAATGGAATTAATTTTCCCAGTTGAAACTGATGTTACTATGGCATCAATTCTATTTTCAGAAATTACATTTTCAAAATATTCATAGTAATGTTCTTTATCATCAACTCTGTATGGTTTAGTATATTTAACTATACCTAATTCATTAAAATCTAAATCTTGATTTTGAGTTAATATAAAATTTGAACCCTCTGGAATGTAATTATAAGTATTTCCTATTACGTATGGAAAAACAGGATTTCCACTAGAATCTATAGTGCAGTAATATGCATATATTCCTCTTGGATATTCTGGTGTTATTGCAAATCTTCCATTATTTTCATCTAATGTCCCAGAATTGGTAAATGTATAATCTTCAATAGCATCTAAAGTAGGATGTGGACTGATTTTATTTCTAACATATCCACTTAGCATTCTAATAACATTTCCAGACCCATCTGTGTTTTCATATGCATATGGTCCATAAATTGGACATCCATCATAAGCCCAACCTATAATTGGAGAATGTTTTGTTGAAATTATCCCAAAAGTATTAATTAAATTAGAATCTAAGAAAAATACACCAAAAGTGTTTCCAAATTTTGAATACTTAGATCCAAATAAATAACCATTAGATAAATTTGATGTACCCAATTTAGCAACTTCATTCAGTGTCCAAGAAGTTATCTCTGCACTAACTAAAAGATCTTTTCCCTTGTTTATGATTTGAATGGATGTATCAGAAGATGCGTATCCAACTCCACCATTAATTATTTTAACATCTGTAATTTGCCCACTGTTTGTGACTGCAGTAATATTGGCTCCATATCCTTGTCCAGATATAATTAAATCAAAATCATTAAAATAATTTTCTCCTGCATTTTTAACTATAACTTTAGTTATTTTTCCATCTTCAACCTGAGGTTGAAATTCAGCATTTTCACCCTCTAAAACAGAAATTCTTGGTTTTTTCTGATAATTTACAATATTTTTTACACCAAGAGTCACTGTTGCTGGAGATGCCAATCCTCTTTGAACTTTTAGTGATTTTACATATCCATCAACTATAGGAATAATAGTTGCTCCATATCCAACAATACTGGATGAAGTTTTTTTGAATCTACCATTAACCTGAACTTCAATTGGTGGATACTGTATAAAATATGTTGTTGCAAAATCTAAGCTAATTATGTTTAGAATATTAGTTCTTTGAATATTAGTAGAAAGTCTAAAACTATTATTGTCTAATTTATCAATATAATATATTTGTCCTGGAGTTGCCCCATCAAGAGGAGTTCCAATTTGAGTTATTATAACTTCTTCTCCATTTTGATACCCATGATCATTAAAATAAAAAATATTATCATATACATTAATATCTTCTACTCCAAATGATAATTTTTTATACTTAAACCCACTTACAATACCAACAATATTAACTTTATCTATTACTTGAATTTTTTCTAAAGATCTAAATTTTTGCACTCCTCCACCAGTAGTTCTGATATTAATTAAATTATTTTTAATTAAAGCATCATTTTTACTTAAAGCTAATCTGAAAGAAGTTCCTGCTCCAACTTCAGACACATAATAAACTGATTGATCTAATAAAGTACCATCAGAAACTATAGTGCCAATTCCAATTGGAAATGTATTATTTGTTTCATAAACTACTGCTTCGCCTTCAGTAAACCCATGATTTTTTTCAAATCTAAAATCATTAGTTATTGTCCTAACAACTGAGGCTCTAGTGGTTGAATTGAATTCAATTTCATTATCAATATATTTCATTTTTACTCTGGTTGGAACATCCTTTACATTTCCCCCAGATACAGTTACTGTTGGTTCACTCTCATAATTATATCCTGGATTTACTATTTTAAAACCAACCAAAGACCCTTCCATCTCTGGAATTAATATGGTTAAAGAATCTTGATCATTTGAAGCATTAAAAATTTCAAATCTTGGAGGATTTATTAAACTATATCCTTCTCCTCCATTCAATATATCTACATTCTCTATTTTACCATAAAAAACTTTATCAAATGATTTATAACTTTGAATTTCTATTCCATTAGCAAAAATACCAACTGGTCCTGGTTGTGTTGATATTTTATCTTTTTCAAAAGTTGGGAATTTGGGAATCTTTTTAAATGTTTTAGTAGTTGAAAAATTATTCCCATAAATTGGAGAACTTTGTAGAACTATATCTACAAAATATCCAGAAACATTACCTACATTAGTTAATTCTAATAAATTAATATGTGTTCCACCAACTCCAAGATTTTCTCTAGTCTCTGCTAATCTTAAGTTGGATGGTCCAATTCTATTGACATAATATGTGTTTCCAGTATTAAATCCAACTGCTTTTATAAAATCATTCGTTAGAGTTCCACTAGTCCCATATCCAACTACTTTTACTGATTCTCCAGTATAAAAATTATGAGACCCTACCAAACTATAAGAATTGTCAATATTAGCATTTAATGTAAAATCCTTTACATATGGATTTACTTCATAATCAGGAAGTCCATTTGATGCTATGTAATTATAATTAGAATCTGCATATGCATCTTGAATATTAGCTGTATATCTATTATTAATATTATTGAATAGTTTTGTAAATGGTGTTGCCTTTGTTTTTTTTAATCTTCTCTTAAAGATAATTTCTTTGCCTAATAGAGAAGTATCTTCTATTTGTTGAGTACTAAATTCCTTTGACAGAGAAGTGGTTACTTGTAAATTTGGAAGATATAATTGATATGTTCCTAAAAATTTTACATATAAGTCTACAATATCGCCATTTTTTAAATTATGTTCATATTTTGATAAAGAAAGACCATTACTAATTGCAAATCCCTGTTTTGAATAATATCTAACTCCTGTTGTAATTGCAGTAACGCCAACTCCAGAATAGATGGATATTGGATGATTAAATTTTAATGATTTTACAAATATATTATTATCTACATGTCCAACATTATCAACTTTAATAGGATCTCCCTCAAGAGCATATAATGAAGTTACAGATTCAAAAGAAGAAAGAACATTATTAATTCTAAAGGATACTTTTTTAGTATTATCACCATCTTCATATGAATAAACATAATTAGTTGAATATACTCTAGATCCTATTTCTATAGAATTATTAATTAGAGTAGAATTTTGAGTAGAAACATTTAGAAATTGATTAATTGTTTTATCTGTGTATGTGTAAATATTTTCTCCAATGTAAATTACACCAGATGTTGGAAATCCAACAGTAGAATCTACAAAAATAGTATTTGATCCAGATTCAACATTCTCTACAACAAATGTTTTAAATGTTGGAATAAAAGATCCAAATATAGATCCCTTTGGATTTAAATTATTTGAATACCCTGCAAAAATTCTTATTTTATATAAAGACCTATTATTCAACAAGTAAGAATCTACAGAATAAATTGATCCATTAGCAAATTCAATTTTGTCATTATAAGGATCTGGATCTTGATATAGTGTTTGTCCAGATACTTTAAATGGATCTCCTTCAACTAAATCACATATAAAGGTTTCTGTTACTACCCACTTATCATCAGATGGAGTAAAACAATATTCTCTTGGTTTTATAATTTGCACATTTTCATTATACAAAACCTTGAATAGAATTTTATATGATTCATCTGTACCTTTAGATTGATAAAAGGTCTTAGCATTACTTAAGAAGTTTTGAGGATTAATTTTTGAATCAAAATCTACTTCCTCAAATCCTGGAAAATATAATGATTTTTGTTTTTTAAAAAACTCAATTAAAAATAAATTACTTAAATTATTAACAACATCATCCGATGAATGTGCATTTGCTTCTGTGGATTTAAAAACTAAAAGTTCTGGATTAGATTCATCCCTTAAAGAATCTACTCCACTAAATCCCCTAATACAACCAGTAAATGAATTAGTTGTAATTCCAGTGTAAGTAATAATCTCATCATTTATTTTTAATAACCCATATATTTCTGGCCATCCTTTGGTAGATTCCACATAAATTGTATCATCAAAAAAATCTATATCCTCAGATAAAGTTGTAGATGCAATTAAATTGGTAGAATCAAATGCAGAAAAGTTTTTATATGTAGTTAAATTTTCAGTAAGATTTACTACTCCACCTTGATATTCTTGAGAGTAATAATATTGTTTAAAAAATTCTACTAGATTTTCATTGTCCTCTAAAACAAATTCTGGAATTTGATTTTGAACAATATCGCTAATTTTTACTAACTTTTGAATTTCTAGCATCTTAACTTCTTATTTTGGTTCCAGTTGAATAACTTGATTCTGGATCAAATCTGCTTCCTGAAGCATTTTCGCCAGATGAAATAATATCCTTTACTAATGTCAAATTACTTTTTCCAATATCTAATTTCAGGTAAATGGATTTTTTAGCAACAACATCATTTGAATATGGAGTTGCTTCTATCTCTATAGTATTATTGGGAAGTGATGTGGAGGATACATTTATATTATCTATATCAATTTCTCCAGTGGTATAATTTACAGTTCCAACATCTTGTTGTTCTGTAGATTCCTTTTCTCCATCAAATGAAACTAAGTATAATCTTCCAGTAGTTAAATTTGCATTTGGTATATCAGACAAATAAACTTGTCTAGATATTCCATTCACATAAAATCCAGTACTTCTAATATTGTACCCTGAGAGAGAAGCGAAAAATCTATTTTCGTAACAGATTAAATACTGAGTTGGTTCTCCAATGATAACGCCAACATTTCTTCTAATTCTAACTTTAGTTATATTTGAAGTAATTGCATTATTTGTGGTGTCAATTATTCTTACTGATTTACTATATTTAAATCTCCCACCAAACTTGTTTAGATCAGTAGAATCTGCATAACTTTGAAGGGAGTTAGAGATTTGAGTTTTTAAGTCACTTGATGCTCCAATAAAATTAGAGTTATAGTAAATTGTGGAATCTAATTCAACATATAGAACATTAATATCTACAAAACTTGGTTGAATTCCTGCTATACTATATTTCTTGAGATCTGATAAAAGTCTTTCCTTAGTTTGTTCTGACAAATAATCAGAATTTTTTGGTTTTGCTGCTATAAAAACCTTACCATATTGAGGTGGAACTAATTCTTCGCCTCCATATGCAGTTACTGATTCAATATTAGAATAAATTGAAGGTAACAATGCCTCATAATCAGATGCAGTTACTGCTCTATATTGAGTAGAATACATTCTTGGAGCATAATATCTGATAGAATTTACAGTTTGTATGTCATCGCCATTGTTTGCTGGTTCATCAGTCAATACAATACCAACATTAGAGCCTAAATTTGACCCTGTATTTGAAACAACGGTTCCAGAGAACACAAAATCTAAAGCTCCATTGCCTTGTTTGCCATTTGTAGTAATATATGTTGCTACTATTTCATTGTTATTACTTAATTTCTTACCAAATACTCCATCACCAAAGAAAAGTTCATATTTTTCATCTGAAATTTCTTGAATTAGAAAAATATTTGAGTTAGAATTTATACTTAAGATGTTCTCTACTGCCACATGCTCATTAGATGTAGTAGATTGAGATGTTTCCTTTACATTTACTCTAATTGTTGAGGTATCTATGAATGGATTTGGTAAAATATATTTTTGATTTGGTTGAGAAGTGTCTACTATAAAGGTTTTAGTTAGTAATGTTCCTTCATAAATTGTTACATCAGAAAAAGTACACTCTCCTTGACTAATTCCAATGGTAATATCTTCTGGAATTGAAAAAATGTAACTAGTATTGTCTAAATTTCCAGTACAAACAATACCTTTTTTAAGAGTTGCAGTTTTAAAAGTAGAATTTATATTGGATACAGTAAAACTTATCTTTGCAGTTGCTGCTCTTCTGGATAATGGAACATATCCAATATTTTTTGCTAAAGATATTACATTCTCTCTGAGTGTTGCACTATCAATGAATGACTCATTGACCACCATGTTGGTGTTGAATGCAGTCAAGTAAGTATTATATGCAAGTATATCAATTAAAATAGAAAAATTTGATCCTTCAAAATCAAAATCACTGAAGTTTGAGTTTGATCTTAGATAATCTTTGATTGATGTTCTAATCTGATCAAAATCTAGATTAGTAAATTGGGTAAATGCCATTATTAGTATCTGGTTGGTTGAAGTACAAAAGTTATTGCTTGTTGTGGGGCACTTAGTCCAACAATATCATATACAATACTTACATCCATGGCATTATCATCTAGTAAAAATGCAACGCTCACATTTCTCAATCTAACTCTAGGTTCAAAATTATTAATAACTGTTTTAATTTCTTCCTTAAGTGGTTCTTCTACATCAATGCCTGCAAGTTCAAAAAAATAATTTTCTACCTTAGAACCTAAAAGAGGATTAAAGAATCTTTCGCCAACTCTAGTTCTCACCAGATTGATGACTGATCTTTTAATTGCATCCTCGTTTCTTAATGAAATAATATCATTAGTAACTGGATTTCTTTTAAAAGATAGACTGATATCTTTAAATCCTCTTGATACAGATTCTAAAGGCACTTTATAGGGATATTATTTACTTATATTTATTGTGGTTACAATTACAATATTGTGGTTTTCCATAAGTTGGTTCAGTTCCATACTCCCAATCATCATAATCATCATCATTTCTAATTTTTTCATGAATTTCTGCTTGTTCTTTCAGAAAATGACTATTTTTTGGAATGTCATCATGCATAATTTCTTGAATTGTCTTTGGTTTTGGTAACTTTCCATAATCAGTTACGAGTTTTGTGGTTCCCCACATGTCATACATGTACTCTTTGTCTCTATCTACTGGTAAGTTTGACATAAGTTTAGAATTCTAAGGTTAATTAGAACTTTTTAAGGGGTTCCTATCCCTTAATCAATATAAAATCCTTTTCTGTGATAATCTTCATCTAAAATATATGTATAATTTTGTTCATGTTCTGTAATTTTTTGATCCCAGACTGGTATAGCAACTGTATTTCCATATCTAAAGTCTGGATTTTGTCTAAAATGAACCTCTATTAACTTGTCTCCTATGAATTCACAATTAATCCAATCATAATTCCCCTTTAGATTGTCCAAAATTTCTGGAAATTTTATATTTTTTGATATTTTTTGCCACTTTTTCCATTTGTAGAGTGGATCTCTTTGATCCTTAATACCTTCTACTACTAGTAGAGATCTTTTTTGGTAAAAATCAACACTTAACTGTTGTCCATAGAAGATTTGAGACCAGAATTCAGATGGATGAAAATGTTCAGTAGAGTCCTTAATCCATTCTACTCTTGCATTTCTACCCATTCCAAGGAGGTTGAACATGGGTCTAACTATATAATCTCCTTCATATGGAACAGGCACCCCTGTAGGTCCACAGAGATGCCCAAGTTTTATTGAAATTATTAGTTTATTGTATACCCAAAGATCATCAGGATGTATAATTGCCCACTCATCTTTAGAGTCTAGACAATACATTTAGGTCTTGAATAGATATTCCTATTTATCCTTGTCCTCTGTATCTCTTCTTAGGACCATTACGAGAGGTTCTAGAGAGGATCGTTTGATTTGATCGTCCCTGTCTTGTCTTCTTTGGTTTATGTTCAATAATAACCTTATTGGTTAATGATGGACGATTTGCCATAATTTAAATCTCCTGTGTTCTAATACATTCTACCATGAGGTCCCCTGGATTGGGAACTCCAGTTTCATAAAATTGTTCTGATAATTCATCTATAATATCAAACATCTCATCCTGGGAAATTTCATTATAAATGACTCTTCCATTACAAAGAATGCGATATGTTTCCATTAGATAACCCTAGTCTTCTCGTGTCCAACTCTAATTTGTGGATGACACCAAATTTCAAATCCACATTTTCTTTTAGCATCCAGACAGAATGAAACATCCTCTCCACACATGTCCTGAACCTCTCCAGAGTCAAAGATTTGCATCTGTGGTGCAAACCATGGATACTTCATTTCTGGGTGCTCAAAGACTCCTTTCTTAATTAGCGTCCAACCAAATCCAGTATAATCTACAGTAAATGGTTTTTTTCTATTTCCAATGGTATCTACCATTTCATGATTCATGACGCCACCATTGTTCTTGAAGTCCTGTTCATCTAACCAATGTGCCACTGAGGTGGTTCTACCATCTTCTGTAGCATACCATCCACATGCAATATCCTTATCCATATCAAAGACTGCCCAGAAGGCATCCGTGTTGAATACAATGTCACTATCAATCCAGAGTTGATAATCATATTGTAACTTACCCTGCCATGGTAATTGATCTGGTCCTGCAAGTACATTTGCTCCAAGGCATTTGCATCTTGCGAAGTTTACCATTGAACTATAATCTTGAGAAATTTGAATACTTGCTCCAGATTGAACAAGATCAAAACAAAGTTGTACGAAACTTTTTAAGAATGCATATGATACACCACGTCCAGGCAAACAAAAAACAATTGTCTTACCTCTAATTCTTTCCTTACACCTTTCTATATTAAAAAGGGATTGTTGCTCTGGTTCTTTTGCTTTAACGGTAAATCCTTTTGCCATAAAATTTATTCAGGTTGCAGACGACATATGTATCAATTCAAATGATACTGTACTATTTATTTCTTGTCAATCCACTTGTTTCCAAGTAAATACCAATTCATTATTCTATGAATGAGATTGGGTTTTTTTCGTTTCCACAAACAAAACTGATTTGGTTCTTCCTTACAATGATTTATGCTCCAAAATCCTACAAATATACTTTGTTCTATTTCATCATGTGTATTCATTCTTCCTCCAACCAAGTTTTGAGATTTGCCATTACATCATCCATAGGTATAACTTTTTCTTTACCAGTCTCAATGTCATCCACTATCTGCATCAAGTGCTCAAGAAACTCTTTAGAATAAACATCATCTTCTACAAGTGATGCCCAGAACCAATCTAAACACTCTGCCTCTGGGTCATCTTCTTTGAGAAGTGCATAACCTTCATAGTTACTTCCCATCAAATCGGACCACATACGAAAGTTATGTCCAATGGACTGCCAGCCTGTCATCCAACAGTGTCCAATATAATACTGCCACCAGTTCATTTTGGTTTGATTTGGAGATGTGGCAAGAATTGGTTTACTAAAAGTCATATTGTTTCCATGTAGTTTTGTTTTCATTTGCATTAGCATTTGATATCATAAACTCATCTATTTCAAAATTAGTAGAAAATCCTGCATGAATCATTTTTGAAATACCAGTGAGTGTCTTTTGACATTCTGATAATGTGCCCTCACAAAACACTTTATCTCTTGCTATCAACTTATATGGCATTTTTATCTGGGGAAAATTTTTTTCTTATAATGGGACCCAAGTATATTTAATCCCTCCCACAAAGTAATTGTAATATAATAAAATTCATTCCAGGGACTTAGTGTAGTTCCATACACATTATTATAAATCAACCTTATTGGTGTTTTTTTACCCCAAAAAATTTTTTGAATCACTTGATATCTCTCTCGCACTTTGTCACCTCTGTAGGTTAGGGGAGTCTTGTTTTTTCGCATTACCCCCCACAGGGTAACACAATCACACAAAATACCTGCTAATTCACTATATCACAGGACTGCACATTTGTCAACTGTTATTCACTGTCATTCACACATATTCACAATCATTATTAACCTGTGGAAAACTATTTTTCCACAGGTTATCACTTAGTTTTCCACAGGTTATCACTTAGTTTTCCACAGGTTATCACTTAGTTTTCCACAGGGTAAATATACTCATTGACACTGAGATCACTGATGCTCACTGTGTTTTCACTGTTTATCACTTAGTGCCTGTGGAAAACTATACTGTCAAGTACATGTGCCACCTCTGAGGGTGTCTGGGAGGTCTTGACATTTCAGAGGGTTTGTGATATAATGTGGGCCAAGATCACAATAAGATACACCATTTATAAACACATAATAAACCATTTATAAACACTATTCACAGTAGCAAATAATACACAAATAACATACTTTTTCCACAGATATACACAAACCTGTGGAAAACTCATATACATTTATTTTAACCTTTTTATTATCTCAATAACATTATACGGAATTACTAACTAACCTTGCAGGTGACCCACAAGATAGATAAAAATCAACCATCCTTATTGCTTCACTTAGTGTAGCAAATGATTGAAACCTCCACTCACAATCATTGTAAGGAACTTGATACGTAATTTGATACATAATCACTTCAACTCCTGACTATAAACTGAGGCAAATTGATTAGCAACTTCTACAGCAGAGAATGTTACAATCTCATCATCAAGTTTTGTTTGCTGAGTATCATCTACTGATGGAATCCATACAAACTTTTGAGTTTTGAGATCAGATGCAATGGTGAACATAAATTGAATTTGGTTTGAGTGATAGTTTGTGCTTAAGCAAGTCATTTAGACATCAAACACATCAGAGTTTAACTGTACTACATTCACTTTCGGAGAATTGAACTTAACGCCATCAGGAGTTTCATTCACTCCATACTCATCATAAAGACACTTTACAAGAGTTTCATAATCACCACACTCTTGAGCAAGATGATATAAACCTTCTGCATTGTTAATCCAGAGAGAAACATTCCAGGTTTCATAATTCTCCCAACCATTGTAGGAAATGTCCAAAGCATTGGATTGATAGGTTGTTGTCATTTGTTTTGATCTAAGAATGAATTAAGTGTAGGATAATATTGAAAATGATCCACAGAAGCTTCTAACCCAATTAAGTGTATCATAATGACTTCTGGGGTTAGACATTACCATGCTTGTATCCTTTTCTGGATTGTAAGCAACAGCAACATACTTGTTGTCACCTTCTGAATGTGGATTAAGACATTCAATCCACATTTGATTCACTTTACCTTCCTTCCAATCAGTGTGATAATGGAAGATTTCTGAACTGGTTTTTTGATTTTTCATACATGTATGATAGCATGAATTTGGGGATTTCGCAAGGGGTCTTGTGCCACTTCCTCAACTGGCACACGATAGTTTTTCATCAGTTAGCGTAATCAATCAACAGTTGTTCAAGTGTGTGAAGAGTCTTCACATTCCAGTTTTCATTATCACCAAATGGAGGATACAGTTTGCTATACCAAACACCATAACGTTCTGGATTTAACTCTTGCAACTTCTCAAGAGTTTGTGCAATCAAAATGTTAATTTGTTCAGTATAAGTCATCATTTTCTCCAACAATAAAACCATCAATGAATCCAGAATCGTAAGAGTTAGTATCAGTAAAGAGTTTAATCTTGAGCAACTTTGCAATCAAAAAAGGAATAACGATTGCAAGGGCACCAGGAATAAGAATAGAAAGAAGAGAAGTCATTTCGTTGTTAGTAACAGTCACAGGTCGAAGATGTTGGAGTTGAGTTGAACTATGTTGAGTTTTGGGTCAGTAAACTTTGCCTTACTTCCAGTTGTTGACATAGTGGAAGACTTCAGAGGTGGTTTGATTTTTCATACATGTATGATACCACAGATTTGGGCATTTCGGTAAATATAGCGACCACTTCTACAACTGGCACATGCTAACATTTAATCTGGAAATTGATTCAACTTAGCATCACTTAATGCTCCAATCATAGTCCAAACTTTCTCTCCACTGAGAGTATATTCATTGCAAAGATATTCAACAATATCCTCAATGTTTTCCATAACTTCAATCGCTTGAGTTTCAATTTCAGCATTCATAGGTGTTTTTCATTAAGGAAAGATTGAATACTTTTAAGTTGATCTACTGTCTGTTTTAGCGTTGAGGAGGAATATCCATAAGCATAAGGATAACCCTTGTTTGGATCATCAATCGCAATGTTGGATACACATATTGAGTTTTCAAGATCTTTAATGAGTTGATCAATCATTTGATTCATAATCAGCAAGAAGCAATGTGATAGGTTTGAGCTACATTGGCGTTATCTCCAGTGATAAGATAGTCATGAAAGAGTCTATCTTGAATCTCATGTTGAGCATCATGATTGGTGCGCAACTTAGTGGAGATAGTATCAATACCCTTCCAAGTTAGAACTTGAAGCGTGAAACGAGTGGAATCAACTACAGGATAGAAACTAACAACCATTGTGCCATCCTTTGATTGTAGTGTGGGAAACTGAGGTGTTTTTTGATTTTTCATACATGTATGATAGCATGAATTTGGTTAAAAGTCAAGGGGGTCTTGTGCCACTTCCTCAACTGGCACACTAAGATCATTCTCTTCTCTTAAGTAATATCTTGCCAAACCTTTCTTTTTTTCTATCTTTTCAAGAGCACGCCATATGATATGCTCAGGATTGCGTTCTTTAAGTTCTTTGGTAGTAGGGATTGCAGTATGAGAAGAATATGCTTGCTGCAATCTTAGAAAGAATGCAATGTTATCTGGTGATTCATTTGTTCCTTCTATCCATGAAACAGTAGGCATTTTAATTCTCAAATTACTTTGTAAGCATAGCACATTTAATAATGCTTTGGTAAATGTTATGGACACTTGCACAAGTGTCATATTGTATTATCTAAATTTTCTCTCTAATTCTTACCCAATTGAATGATTCCCCAAATACATGCGGAAATTCCAATGATTAAAAATATCCACTTCCAGGCATATAAAAGAAAGACAATAAGCAATAATAAAAGTATTCCTCCACCACTAAATGATCCTGAATTGTCATTATCAGAATCATCAGAATCATATGAATTATCTAAGACTGCCATGATACATTTACCACCAGTTTGTGATTCAGCAAATGCAACTGCATCACTATGATTGTATGCTTCTACATGTACTGTTTGTAACCAATTAGATGGTGTTCTGATAGTACATTTCCATTCATTCATTTGTTATTGTACTCCTGAATGTATTGCTTGAGAGTGTCAACATAGTCAGCAGGGTTTCTAACAAAAACTTGTGTCTCACCTGAATGACAAGAAATCAAGGTAACAATTTGCTCTACTTTACGACCAGTCATTTCCTCATACATGAGTGCATAACCAGTTTCTTGAACAAAATAGTTTTGAATCTGATTCTCATACTTTGGTTTAGAAGAACTCTTGAAGTCAATGATTGATAATTTACCATTGTATTCTGCAATGCAATCTACACGACCTGCAATGCCAAGTTCTTCTGAATATAGAGCAGATTCCTGATAGTGAATATTATCTACATCATCAAGAAGTGGTTGAAATTGATTAAACAATTTCAGAGCAACTTCATACTTCTCAGTATCATAATCTACATCAACATTGTTTACATAATCTTCCACAAGTTTATGAAACTTAGTACCATTAGTTGATGCAAACTGACTGATCTTATTTGCTACATCTTCACCAACACGTTCTCTCCATTCTGCAATGGACTTGCGATTCTGATAGGAAGTAACAGTGGTAATAGATGGTAATAGTTTACCATTGACGCAATAACGACGTGAACCATCCACAGTTTCGGTGGGAATATCCTGAATAACATCAAGGTTGAGGTGATTGAACTGTTGTCTGGTTTTTTGATTTTTCATACATGTATGATAGCATGGATTTGAGTAAAAGTCAAGGGGGTCTTGTGCCACTTCCGTAACTGGCACACGGAGATTACTCTATTTTACAATCTGGATGCCATACTTTCAAAGAAGAGCAAACCTTTTCATGCGGAGTCAGAGTGTTTGAAACTCCCTGCCTTTGAAGTTTATCAAAGGAATCATACAGTTGTTGATCCCTTTGAGCAAGAAATACATTAAACCCCACCAATCCAATGATAGCAAGATAAATGTAAACAACTTGTGTGGATTTCATTTTACCTCTAGAAAGAATTTGGCAAAGTTGTCTACTACAATTTGGCACATCTTATCATTTAATTCCTGATCATCACTATCAATGAGAGTGAGAAGATCCTGCTGAATTTGTTCTCTGGTTTGAAGTAAATATCCTTCCAGAAGTCTTT
>Ga0247835_1000864_pt1 | contig 40515 bp, 30 predicted proteins | sample LaCtaG_3_FD_189912 | JGI IMG/M metagenome (GOLD analysis project Ga0247835, IMG submission 189912) | Freshwater microbial communities from meromictic Lake La Cruz, Castile-La Mancha, Spain - LaCruzMarch2015_13.5m | ecosystem: Environmental > Aquatic > Freshwater > Lake | place: Spain: Castile-La...
AACGGCGTACTTTTTCTCATGTTGCAGTGTAATTTTCAAGTAAATTTTCAAAAAACTGTGCAAAAATATACCGTTTATCGCAAAAATACTGTTACACCCTAAATTATTCAACCGCAAGGATCCGTTGAGCGATTTCTATCTCATCGTCAATGATGGTATGCCCAATGCCCGGATAGATTTTTTCAGTGACTGTTGCGCCCAAATCCCTGAAAATGTTGCCCGTCGCATACACCCGTTCGACCGGCACATGAAAATCAGGATCCGCCGAACCCAGAAATATAGGCGTTCCCTCAAAATTTCCCTGATAACGGGTTGGTTCAAGGTGCTCGCCAATTAAACCTCCCGTAAATATAAAGGCGCCACCATACGCTGCGGCATGCCGACCAATAAATTCAGCGGTCAAACAAGCGCCCTGCGAAAATCCGGCAAAATACAATTGCCTGGTACTGAAGCCGCTCGACAATAATTGATCGCAAATGGCCTTTACCAGGTCCAACGCCGACGACAAGTAAGGCTCATTTTGTGCAGTCGGAGCCATAAAACTATATGGATACCAGGTACCATCGGTCGCATTGGGGGCAATAATTGCAAAATCTTTGAGATCCAGTGCATCGGCTAAAGGTAAAATGCTTTGCGCCGATGCCCCGCGGCCATGGAGTAAAATCATCACGCGCTGGGCCGCAGCGCGTGATGTTCCGGCATAAACCGTGTTTTCTATTTTGTGTACAGACATGGTTCGCTTTTTTATTGTGGATAATGCGCCAATGCTTTTTCAAGGGAAATTGGCTGTAACCCGGCTTCAATACTTGCCCGCTTGGGTTCTTGCCAATTGGGCAGTTTTAAAGCAGTGCCCAAATCCGCAACCGTCTCATCGCGGGTAAATCCAGGCGGTGTTGTGGCTACTTCAAACAAAACCCCACCCGGCTCATGGAAATAAATGGAGTGGAAATACTGCCGATCCAACACATGCGTAGGCATGAGTCCAGCCGATAGCAGGGTTTCACGCACTTCTAACTGACTTTCATCGCTGGGCGTGTCAAAAGCAATATGGTGTACAGTCCCGATCCCGCCTACACCATGATATTGTACCGAATTCCATAAAATATCCACAAATTTACCTACCTGCGCTGCACCCTGGGGCGCATAACGCCTGCGCACGCCCGACTCTCCAACGAATTGATAATCCATCTGTTGCGTTAACAAACCCTCTGTGCGTTCGTAGGTTTTTTCCCACAATTCAGTGCCCCAAAAGCCGCGAATCGCATATTCAGCCGGAATATGTCCGTAGGTGAAAGGCTGCCGCGTATCCATCGTATTGGCAATCAACTCCAGGCCCAAACCATCCGGATCTTCAAAATAAATGACTGCTTCATCAAAACGCGCTTGCGGTTGCTTGTAGGCAATGCCATAACGCTCAAAACGTTGCATCCAATAATCCAATGCGCCCATTGGGATGGAAAAGGAAGTGGTTGCTGCCTGACCATTGCCCTGGCGACCGCGGTAAGGACTGGCGCCAAAGGGGAAAAAGGTCAAAATACTGCCCGGCAAACCAGTTTCATCACCATAATACAGGTGGTAAACATCCGGGGCATCAAAATTGACGGTCTTTTTAACCAAACGCAATCCCAACAAACCCGCATAAAAATCGAGGTTCTTTTGCGGATCGGAGGCCATCGCGGTAATGTGGTGAATGCCGGTAATCAACGGCGTTTTCATAATGTGTCCTTTTTTTGATTAATTTGATGCTGCAAAGTTCCGGGAATTACCCAAGTGCCTCAATGGCAAAACGACGGTGATCGTTGTAAAAATTATCGAATCGGGTGATTACCCAATTGGAGGCAAGGCCAATTCAATATCCGGGCGGTTTATTTCTTCCCATTCTGGCAACAGCAATTGCTGGCCCAGGGAAGACTCCGGCTCGTCAATAGTAAATCCAGGAGCCATCGTAGCCAGTTCAAACCACATACCTGCCACCGGTTTAAAATACACAGAATGGAAGTATTTGCGGTCGCGCAATTCCGTGGGGTTCAAGCCCAGGGCAATCATCCGTTCACGCAGTGCCAAGAGCGCGGCATCATCGGAAACTTTCCAGGCAACATGGTGTACGGTTCCAATGCCGTTTCTGCCTTTTTCGGTGTGCAAATCCTTGCGCAACACGAGGTAATGCCCCGCTTGGCCGCCATTTACTGATAAAAGCACACTATCTTGTTCTTTTTCAATTGCTTGCATATTCATTTCGGACTGCAAAAAAGCCAACATAGGCTCCCAATGCTCCGGGGTAATGGATAAAGTAACATGGTGAATGCCCCGAATGCCTACCCCTTTTGGATATTTTCCGCTGGAGTCATGTGCCGCAGGGAAGTCGGGCAAGGCAGGGTCTTGCCAGGGCTGACGTTCATCTTGCTCGTCCCCAATCAACGCAATTTGTAACCCCGCCGGATCGCGAAACCAGATAAAATGGTGGCCAAATTGCATACCGTGGGTTACTAAAATACCCGCCGCTCGCAAACGCGCATCCCAAAAAGGTAAGGAGCTTTCCGGTACTGACAAGGCCGTGGCGATGATCATCCCGGTGCCTTCCACCCCTGTATGCACATTGGGCTGTCCTTCATACGGAAAGGTGGTAAAAATAGTGCCAGGCGTTCCCAATCGATCCGCATAATAAAAATGATACACGTGGTGATTGTCAAAATTGACCGTTTTTTTCACCAGCCGCATACCGAGCACCTGGGTGTAAAAGTGATAATCTTCCTGCGCGCCACGCACGGTAGCCGTCACATGGTGAATGCCCTGAACAAGCGATTTTGTTTCCATAAGGTGTTGATTGAAAGACTATTAAAGTCGAATAAAAATAGAACGCCGCCGTATGGGCAACGTATTTTTGGTGCGGTGGCCTTTGCCCCAGGTGTCTTCTACCAGAAGCACATCCCCGCCCGAAAATGAGCGTTTTTCACCGTCGCTCACTTCAATTTCGATTGCTCCATCCAGCAGAATAATTAATTGCCGGGCAGGTGCATGGTGAAAATCCCAATCGTAACCAGGCTCGTTTTCACGAAAAATAACTGAATCGGCGGGCATCGGTTCGGATAAATCGCCTACGATACCCTTGGCTTCCAGGGCTATGTCAACGGTTTCAAAATGGGATTCGCCCGCAGCATCGGCGTAAATTCGGGTGAGTTGCATGTTGCTTTTTTTATGGTACAAAATTGAACTTGTTCGGTCAAAAATACGATGTAAATATTATCCTACTTGTTGTATAAATCATGGTTTATCTGTTTTTCTTAATCCGTTTTTGAATTCTGAAAACGAACGTCCTTCCAAATTTTTAAAAAACTTGCTAAAATGGGCCACATCCTCATAACCCAAGGCGAACGCAATTTCTTTGGCTGGCATATCGGAGTACTGTGCAAGGCGTTTGGCCTCCAGCAACAAACGCTGTTGTATCCAGTCTTTGGCCGAACTGCCCGTTTCTGATTTTATAACTTCATTCAAATAATTGCTGCTCAAATGCTGCGCCTGTGCATAATCCACGACCAAATGCCATTCCTGAAAATGTTGCTCCACGGCATTTTTAAAACTGCGCACAATTTCGGAAGCGCGATGTCCCAATTGCACATTATGCTGCTGCTTTTCCAACTTCATCCGACTACTTTCCAACAACAACAAACTTAAAAACGCACCCAAAATTTCCCAACGATACACGCGGGAGGTATTATGTTCATCTGCAATTTTTGAGGAAATATCCAGCAAAACGGCCATTTCCTCTGTTTCAAGTACTAACGGCCGCGCCTCTTCACAATTAAAAAACAACTCCAACCCATGCAAGCCATCCGGCCCTAAACTGTATTGTTGTAAAAAATCGCGGGTAAACATCAACACGTGTCCATTCGGATCAGTGCCCGCGTCCACAGCTAGATGATGCACCTGTTCTGGAGCAATGAAATATAAGGTATTATCCTGTAAATCAAAGGTTTGAAAATCAATTTGATGGCTTCCCAACGCATTTTTTACCAAAATAATCGTAAAAAAATCATGCCGATGGGGCAAATCAGGTGCCGTATGCTGCGTGCGCGCCGTTTCGATCTCGGCCATGCTGCGGTATACAAAGGGCGCTTCTAAATGGGCAATCCGGATGGATGGGTGCATACACGTTGTTTCTGGACAGGATTTGAAAGTACGAACAATTACATGGCGGTTTGGTTGGATTATATCGTCAACGCAAAGAGGTTATGTAAACAGCTGGCTTATAATCCATTGAAAATCAATTTTTATCCATCCATCCATCCATCAAATCCATTTAAATCTTGGTTTAAGTATATTTTTGCCGCTCATACGCCTTGTTCTATGCATATCCAGTTCCAATACCAAAACCAAACGTTTCAGGCCGACCTCGATCAGCCCCTCGATCTTTCCATCCTGTTGCGGGCCGGTTTCGACCAGGTAAATTGCTTTTGGGCGCCCCCCGTCGAATATGATCCGGTGCGCGCAGGCGATTTTGTGGGCAGTACGGCCCTCGGCGGACCCGTCAATTTTTTTAATATAAAGGTCAATCCGCACGGAAACGGCACCCACACCGAATGTGTAGGGCATATCGCAAAAACGCCTTACATGCTCGGCGATTGCTTGCGTACCTACCACTTTTATGCAAAATTAGTCAGTATTTACCCACAAAAGATAGAAAATGGCGATCGCGTGATCCTGCGCGATCAATTGGAAGCCTTGCTCCAGCCCGGCGAAGCACAGGCCCTCGTATTGCGTACCTTGCCCAATGATGCCCTGAAACAACGCACCCAATATTCGGGATCCAACCCACCATATTTGCACCATGCCGCCGCTGAATACCTGGTAGAATGCGGGATTGAACACTTGTTGCTCGATTTACCCTCCGTCGACCGCGAGGAAGACGGAGGACTACTCCTTGCGCACAAGGCATTTTGGCAGTACCCGGCTGCAACACGTGCGCACAGCACCATCACCGAACTGATCTTTGTGCCCAATGAAGTGAAAGACGGCTACTACCTGCTCAATATACAAACCGCATCTTTTGATTTGGATGTAAGTCCTTCTAAGCCCGTGCTTTATGCGCTTCAGCCTTACAGTACGCCGTTATAGGTCTGGTAAATAAAGGCCGTCATTGTTTGCCCCACCGCTTTCAAGGTGTTGCGGTCAATGGCCGACATATTATCGGTGTGTTTGTGGTGGTGATCCGGGAAAGGGTGGGCACCATCATTGGGAATGCTGATAATATCTATCATCGGAATGCGGGCGTTGCGCACCACAAACAGGTGATCATCGGTAATGCCTGGTCGCCGATCATCCGGAAAATATTCCGAATATCCCAGCGTGGCAGCAAGGCGCCAAATTTTGTCTACCGTGCGCGGAGCAACGTCCATGGATACACCTTCTTTGTAAAAACGCGCATTTTTGCCACCCACCATATCCAGCAATACGGACTGATAGGGCATATAATTAAAGGTATGCAGGTTTTTTGACCAATGTTGAGAGCCAAGACACCAACTTTCCGGCGCGCCATTGTTGTCGCCCTGGTCTTCCACGTCAAAACAAACAAAATCTACCCCGATATCCAAGGGCTGAACCGACAAGGTACGGGCGAGTTCGAGCATCACACCCACCCCGCTGGCGCCGTCATCGGCCCCATCGATGGGTTTATTCTGATCATGGTCGTCGCTATCCGCCATAAAACGGCTGTCCCAATGTGCCGCAATACAAATGCGTTTAGGAAGGGCGGGTTTGTATTGCGCAATAATATTATTGGCATTAAAAACTGTGCCTTTATAGTGGGTTGCTTGGAATTTTTGCTCAATGACGTTGAATCCCAATCGTTTAAACTCCGTAACATACCAGGCAGCGCATTTGCGGTGTGCTTCGGTATTGGGCACGCGTGGACCAAATTTTACTTGTTTTTCTACAAAGGCAAAGGCCGAATCCGCATTGAATTCGGGGGTGGCAACCTGTGGTACGGTCGGTTTTACCACGGGGGGGACTGCCGGTTTTGCACCATTTTGGAACTGCTGGTAGGCTACAAAAAACAGGGAAAGCAGCATCACTGCAATCAATCCATAAGCGAGCTTCTGACGCATCTTTTTTTAGGCAAAGAAACGCGCAATGTGCTTATTTCTGTGCACGGCTAACCAACCAAATTGCAACGATGCCAAAAATTATATTTGGAACCCACATACCCAGCATGACAGACATTGACCCACTGTTGGCGAACGAGACAGCAAATTTTGATAAAAGGATAAAAATCGCCCCAATTCCGATCGCAATCGCCAAATGCAGACCCATGCCGCCGCGCACTTTACGACCCGCCACTGCCAGGCCAATGATGGTCAAAATAATGTTGGTAAATGCATCCGCAGTGCGGCGATGCAGCTCTATTTCATAACTTTTATTGGCTTGCCCGCGCTCCGCCTCCCGAAAAATCGCATTGCGCAATTCCGGCGTGGTCATTTCCTGGTTTTGATTTTGATAATATACAAAGTCTTGCGGATTCAAGTTGATCAAAGTATCCAAAGGCTTGGTGGAGCGTATCAGGTTTTCCTTAATGCCATCGAAGGTGCGGATGGTATAACTGGTCAACTGCCATTGGTTGGGTTCGGCTTTAAAATTGGCGTTTTCCGCCTCCAGAATACTCCATACCCGGTTGCCTACAAATTTTTCCAACCGCAAACCGTTGGCCGTTTTATTCACTTTATTGTACCCTCGAATGTACACTTTGACGTCTTTGCTCAATAATAAGTGCACATTGGAGGTTTTGCCCCGATCCTGATCCACCCAAACAAAATTATGCTCAAACCACAAGCGCGATTTGTTCAGGTGTGGTATGATAAAATGATTGAGCGAGAGGTGTAACAAAAATACGATGCTGCCCGCAATCAAATAGGGCTTCAAAATGCGGTTAAAACTCACACCCGCATTCAAAATGGCCAATATCTCCGCATTAAACGCAAGCCGGGAGGTGAAAAACACCACCGCAATCAAGGTGTACATCGGCATCAACAAACTCGTAATGTAGCCGATAAAACCAAAATAATAATCTACTACAATATTCTTCAGGGTACAGGGCTTCTCAATGAAACTCTGTACTTTGTCACTAAAGTCGATGGCTACCGAAATCAGCGTAAAAATCAGGATCGAAAAGAAAAAGGTAGACAGGTATTTTTGAATAATATACCGGTCTAATGTTTTTAAACGCAAGAATTTCAGCATCTTAAGATTAAGGTATGGTCAATTTAAGTTGCTCGATGCGGCGATTGTTGGCCGCAATAATGGTTAGTTGATATTGTTCCCACACGATTTCGGTACCTGCGCTCGGAATATCCCCCTTGAGCGTCAGGGCCAGTCCGGCAAGGGTATCTGCGGTGTTGCGCACTTCATCAAAAGCACCGGGCGACAAACCCGCAATGCGGCACACATCATTGAGCAAGGTTTGCCCTTCAAAAAGATAATTGTGTGCGTCAATTTTGCGGTAACGCACATCATTTTCCACATCAAATTCGTCGCGAATATCACCCGTTACCTCTTCCAGTAAATCTTCCATCGTCACAATGCCCGAACAGCCACCATATTCATCTACCACAATGGCCATGTGTATTTTTTCCAGTTTGAACTCCTGCAACAACTCACTGCAGCCTTTCGACTCGGGTGCAATCAGCAAATTGGTACGAATAAGCGCCTGCCATTCGAAACTTGCGGGTTTGTCGAGGTGTGCAATCAAATCTTTAACGTATAAAATGCCCGTAACGTTGTCAAGGTCTTCGTCATAAACAGGAATACGCGAAAACTCCGCCGCTTTAACGATCTGTAACAATTGCTCGTAATTGGTCCGAAATTCAACCCCTACTACTTTGGAGCGCGGTTGCATCACCTGTTTTACGGTGGTATCACCAAATTGTACAATGCTTTTGAGCAACTCCAGTTCGCGTTTTTCGCCCATCTGATTGGGCGTTTCTACCGCACTGCTATTTTCTACCCGCTCATCCAGGGTTTGTTCTGGTGGACTTTCTTTGCGCAAAAAAAGGCGAAAAATCCATACCCAAATGAGGATGAACCCCGACAGTCGTTTGAGCCACATGGCCGCATGTTGGCGCACCAATACCTGAAACCGCAAGCGATGCAACAACCAAAAGATAAAACCCAGCACCAAGGCCCAACCCAAACCTGCCAACACTCGAAACAAGTCGTTGGAAAGACCAAATTGTGCGGCACGTTCGTTCAACAGTTCGTGTACCATACCGGCTTGCAATAGCCAGGCAATGAGGAAAACAGTAATGGTTATTTTCAGGAAAACACGGGCAAGCAAAAGCGCGGCAAGGGTTGGACGCATACGCCGGGCCAAATTAGCCGCACGTTTTTCGGCTGCCGAAGTGCCCAGCAACAACAATTCAAGTTCGTGCGGAGCCAGCCGAACGAGGGCTTCTTCTGCAATAATTATAAAAGCGTACAGGAAAAAACAAAGTACAAACCAACCCATAAGGTGCTTGTTAGTGAAATTGGCCACAAAAGCCAGCCGGGCAAAGTTCTAAAAATAAGTTCGGAGTTCAGCTTTGTCCGACCAACTGCTTTTAAAACAGCGGTAAAATCAAAACCAAACTCCGAATCAGTCAAATTAATTTAGTCGCGTAACTTAGTTGACCTAGAAAGGCAAGTCATCGCCTTCCGCAACGGTTACGGTACCTTCTGTACTAGGCATGGTCACCGGGCTGTTGCCTGCACGCATTCCTGCGGGTTCGGCGCTCGGGAACCGGTTTTCGGTGCTGGCACCGCCTTCCTTACGCTCCAGGGTACGAAATGTGTTGGCCACAATATCGGTCAGGTTGCGTTCCTGTCCGTCCTGGCCCGTGTACTTGCGGTAGGAGATTTTACCCTCAACATACACCATCGTGCCCTTTTTGAGCTGTTTTTCGGCCCTTTCGGCCAATTCACGCCACACAACTACATTGTGCCACTCCGTCAAATTCTGCCAGTTGCCGTCTTTGTCTTTGTAGCTCTCATTGGTGGCTAAGGAAAAGCGCGCTACCATAGCGCCGTTTTCGAGGTGGCGGACTTCTGGGTCTCCGCCGAGGTTACCGATTAAAGTTACCTTGTTAATCATGGTTAAAAAGATTTAAAAAATGAAGCGATTAAAGTGATTAAAATGCATTCAAAAGAGGCTTAACACAGAGGGCTTTTCTGATAAAAACCAGGCAATCACCCGTGGTACGGCCATTGTTTCGGTCAATTGTGCACGATGAACTTGCTGAAAACCGCTTATTAGAGGATTGGACAGCAGCAGCGCGCGGTAGTCGATGGGCAAATATAAGGTACAAAACCATGTCGACACAAGCTGGTGCGTCAAGGTTTGTTGATATTTTTTTGAAATAATGGGTAAAAAAACATCTTTTGGTAAACCTTTCGGAAAAAACTGCGCTAAAATGGCGGCTTTTATCTGGTCTTCATCGGTCGGATTTTCCGCCAATTCTATCAATGGAAACTCATACAGGTTTTTCCAAATGTCTTTTTCACTGCGTTTGCGCACCAAGGTGTCTGTGTCCAGTTCAAACACCACATAAATAAAGTAACGCCCCCGTTTGGGTTGTTTTTTGCCTTTTACCGGCAATTGCAGTACTTTGTTTTGTGCATATCCCGCACAAGTAGATTGGAGCATACAAGCCGCACATTTAGGAAGTGCCGGCGTACAATGGGTCGCGCCAAAATCCATCATGGCCTGATTGAATACGCCCGCTTGTTCCGGTGCCAACACGGCTTGCGCCAGGGTACCAAACGTTTTTTTTCCTTCGTTGGAATCACTGGGGGTATCAATCCCAAAATAGCGCGCCAACACCCGGTACACATTTCCATCCAACACCGCATAAGGCAATCCATAGGCAAAAGACGCAATTGCCGCAGCCGTATAGTCGCCCACCCCTTTTAAGGCCCGAATGGCTTCGTAGGTGTCCGGAAATTGTCCACCGAGTTCCTGTGCAATGTATTGGGCGGTTGCATGCAGGTTGCGGGCCCTCGAATAATAACCCAGGCCTTCCCACATTTTAAACAATTCGTCTTCCGGTGCTGCAGCCAGCAAATCTATCGTCGGATAACGTGCTACAAACCGTTCATAATAGGGTAAGCCCTGCTCCACCCGGGTTTGTTGCAAAATTATTTCAGAAAGCCAGATCTTGTACGGGTCGCGCTCGCCTTTCCAGGGCATCGGACGGTGCTGCGTGGCTGCCCAAGCCAGGATTTTTATGCGAAATTCATGCTGTTCCTTGCTAGTGATCGTATTCATACCCGCAAAGATCTGTTATATTTCAAATCAAATTTTTGTTAAAACGCTTGCGCGAGTATGGAAATCTATTCTTTCCAAATCACCACCCCATCCCGATTAATATAAGCCCAGCAACCCTCCACTACCACCAAGGCCAAACCTCCACGAAAAGCCGAGGCACCTTCATACACCGCCGGCAATACCAGCGCGCCAGAAGGGTCAATATAACCCCAACGCCCATTGATTTTTACTTGCGCCCAGCCTTCGGAAAAACTGCCCGCGTCTTCAAACCGGGGCGTAATCACCAATTTGCCGGTTTTATCCATGTACCCGCAGGCGCCATTGATTTCTACCAAAGCCAGGTTTTCGGCAAAATTGCCCGCAAAATCGAAAGTGGGTTCGATCACAAGTGCGCCTTCCTGGTTTACAAACCCGTACTTATCATCGCGTACCACCAAGGCCATGCCATCGTAAAAAATGCCTTGCTCCGGGTCGCGGGTAATTAAAAACTGGGGTTCCAGCAGCACTTTGCCACTTCGATCAATCAAGCCCCATTTAAATTGGTGCTCTACTTTAGCCAGGGAACCTTGAAAAGCCGAGCAAGTGTCCCAAACGGGGTCAATAACAAATGCGCCGGAAGGGTCGATATAACCACATTTCCCCTGTTTGCCCGCAGGTGCAAGGCCGCCCACGAAGGATCCGGCCTGTTCGTATTTCATCGGTAGGACCAAATCGCCCGCCGGATTAATAAAACCATAAAAATTGTGGATGCCCACGTAGGCCAAGCCTTCCGAAAAATCGCCCGCATCATCGAAACGTGCCGAAATGACCTCGTTGCCGCGCATATCCAAATAGCCCCAGCGTTGCACCACCTGCACCCGCGCGCGCTCGTACGCGAAGGGCATGATTTGTCGGTATAATTTTTTCAGGTATACGCGACCGAGGGTGTCCATCAGTACCCATTGGTCATTAAAACGCACGGGACAGAAGCCCTGCTGGAATTCCCCCACGGCTAAATACTGCGGCTCGATCACAATTTCTGCTTCGGCATTCATAAATCCGAAGCGGCCATGTTGCCGGATTTTAAAAAGGCTGGAGGCCATGGAGGAGGGTGGTTTGATTGAAAACAACAACTGCACCTGCAAAGGTACCCCGGTCGCTGCATTTATGCGTCAAAACTGACCACCAGTTTTTTGGAAGTCGGATGTGCCTGGCAGGTAAGTACATATCCGGCCGCAACTTCGTCGGGTTCGAGGCCGTAACACAACTCCATCGCCGCGCTGCCTTCCAATATTTTGGCTTTACAAGTGCTACACACACCGCCTTTGCACGAAAAGGGCAAGTCGGCGCCTGCGCGCATGGCTGCATCCAAAATGGTGCTGCCCGCAGAAGGCAAGATGAAATTGAACGATTCACCATCCTGAATCAAGGTAATTTCGGCCTCGAAAGTATCAGTGGCTTGTGCGCTGATACGGGTTGTTTGCGTGGGTGCGCCGGTTGTGTTAAATAGTTCAAAATGAATGGCTTTCGCATCGGCGCCCATATTTTCCAACGTCGATTTTACCGTAAAAATCATATCGGCTGGTCCACACAAGAAATAAGCGTCTACGGTTTTGGGATCAAACAGCAGGCGCGCGTATTGTTGGCATTTTTCAGCATCAATGCGGCCATAAAACAGCGAACTACCCAGTGATTCGCGACTCAGCACATGGTGTACGGACAAACGATCGGGGTATTGGTTTTTGAGCGCTTCCAACTGCTCCCGGAAAATGATCTGATCGAAACCGCGGTTGCCATAAAACAGCAAAAAACGACTTTTGGGCGCAGTAGCCAAGGTCGTTTTTAAAATACTCATGACCGGCGTAATACCGCTGCCGGATACAAAAGCGACGTATGTTTTGGCCTCATCGGTCGTTAATTCGGTATAAAAACGGCCCTGGGGCGGCATTACGTCCAACACATCCCCTACTTTTAATTGCGTATTGGCGTAAGTGCTAAACACCCCGTCCGGGATTTGTTTTACCGCAACCCGCAATTCATGGTCTGTTACGCCGCTACAAATCGAATAAGAACGTCGTACTTCTTCGCCCCCCAATTGGGTGCGCAGGGTGAGGTATTGCCCTTGGGTAAACTGAAAAAGCGTGCCCAAAGCATCCGGCACTTCAAAAGCGATGGAAACGGTATCGAGGGTTTCCCGGCGCAGATCGCGGACCGTGAGTGGGTAAAATTTGGTTGCCATGCGGGCCAGATTTTATGCGTGGTGGTGGAGGAGGGCAAGATACGATCAAAAACACAAAAAAGTGTACCCCGCAACGCATGGGAGTACACTTCCTGCAGGGGGCACGGGGCCTACTGCGACGACTTCAAGCAACTTAGGCGGTAGCGCCCAGGGTGTTGACGTGGCGCATCAAACCGCTTTTCAGGTTGGATGCTTTATTGCGGTGGATGTTGCCGCGTTTTGCCAAACGGTCGATCATGCTGATAACCTTAGGAAGAAAGGTTTCTGCTTCCGCTTTATCTTTCAGGTCGCGCAAATTTTTGATTGCGGTACGCGCTGTCTTTTTGTAGTAGCGGTTTTGCAAACGACGCTTTTCGGTTTGACGGATGCGCTTGAGGGCCGACTTATGATGTGCCATATAATTACTGAATCGTTGATTCGTTTAAAAAATAAATTCCTTGAAACTCAACAGTTTACTGTTTGCGACTTTCAATTCGGGCGGCAAAGGTAAGATTCTTTCTGTAAAAAGAAAAAATGAAAGACATTTTTATTTTCTACATTGTTTTGTATATAGTTTTCTATATATTTTCAGTCGTTTAACGCTAACTTTACGCACTTTTTTCGGGCAGGGCATTTGCGAAAGACCTATCTTTGCAGGCTTTTACGCAATTGCTTGATTTTGAATTTTATACACCTCCGTTAGGATGAAAGATTTTTCAGCTGTTTTCAACGCACACCCGCAGTATATCGACCAAATGTACCAATCCTGGCTGCAAGATGCCAACTCAGTAGAGCAAGATTGGCAGGCATTTTTTAAGGGTTTTGATTTTGCCATGCTCTCTGCCAACGGCAATGGCAATGCCACCGCACCTACAGCCGCTGGCAATATCAATACAAGTAAAGAATTTGGCGTGATTGGCCTGATTCACGGATACCGGGATCGCGGTCACACGCTTTCTACCACCAATCCGCTTAAACCCCGCCGCGACCGCAAACCGCGCCTTGATCTGGTAGATTATGGCCTGACGGAAGCGGATTTGGATACCCCATTTGCGGCCGGTTTTGAAATTGGTTTGCCCAACGCCACGTTGCGCGCCATCATCGACCGATTGAAAGCCCTTTATTGTGGCAATATCGGCTTCGAAAGCACCCACGTTTTTGATAAAGAACGCCGCCAATGGTTGCGCGAACGCATCGAAAGCCGCAGTTTGTCGTCCGATTACGGCTTTAGCATCGATAAAAAGAAGCGCATTCTGGAAAAATTGAATGGCGCTGTGGGTTTTGAACAGTTTTTGGCTACCAAATTTGTTGGACAAAAACGTTTTGGTCTGGAAGGGGGTGAGGTAACCATTCCGGCACTCGACGCCATTATCAATACCGCTGCGGAAGCCGAATTTCCGGTAGAAGAAGTGGTAATCGGCATGGCGCACCGCGGCCGTTTGAACGTGTTGTGCAATATTGTAGGCAAAACCTACGAGCAAATTTTCAGCGCATTTGAAAATAAATCCATTCCCGATCAGAGTTTTGGTTCGGGCGATGTGAAATACCACCAGGGCTATTCTTCCCAGGTTACGGCTGCCAACGGCAAAAGCCTTTATGTAAAATTGCTGCCCAACCCCAGTCACCTCGAAGCCGTCAATCCGGTTGTAGAAGGTTTCTGCCGGGCGAAGTTGGACATCCTATATGGTAGCAAATTCGACCGCGTATTGCCCATTTTAATCCATGGCGATGCGGCGGTTGCCGGTCAAGGCATTGTGTATGAAGTAACCCAAATGATGTCGCTGGCAGGTTATAACACCGGCGGTACCGTGCATTTTGTCATCAACAACCAAATTGGTTTTACCACCGATTGGGAAGATGCGCGCTCCGGCACCTATTGTACCAGCGTGGCCGAAGTGGTGCAAGCGCCGGTATTCCACGTGAATGGCGACGACCCGGAAGCGGTGGTTTTTGCCGTTGAACTGGCCGCTGAGTTCCGCCAGAAGTTTAAAACCGATGTGTTCATTGATATGGTGTGTTATCGCCGCAACGGACACAACGAAAGCGATGAACCGCGGTTTACCCAGCCCGCGCTGTGGAAAATCATTGAAAAACACCCCGATCCACGCGCTTTGTACAACAGCGTATTGGTTGCGCGCGGCGATGTAGATGAAAAACTGGCCAAAGATATGGAGGCGCATTTTAAAGCCGACCTGCAGGCGCGCCTCGATGATGTGCGTCAGCATCCGTTGCCTTATACCTACCAGGAACCTGAATTGGCCTGGAAAGCACTGAAAAAAACCACCGACGATGCTGCCTTTCAGGAAAGTCCGGCTACCGGAGTATCTCGTGCAGTGATCGACAAAGCCATTGAACACTTGCTTTCTTTCCCGGCCGATTTCACGCCGCTGCAACAGATTGCAAAGATCAATGAGGCGAAAAAACAATTGGTGGCAACGGGTAAAATCGACTGGGCTCTGGGCGAATTACTCGCTTACAGCACCCTTTTGATGGAAGGTCGCAATGTGCGCATGAGCGGTCAGGACGTAAAACGCGGCACTTTCAGCCACCGCCACGCTTGTATTTTTGATGCCAATACCAACCGCGAAGTGAACCGTTTGGATGGTTTGAGCGACAAACAGGGCAAATTTTACATTTACAACTCGCTTTTGAGCGAATATGCAGTGCTGGGCTTTGAATACGGCTATTCCTTATCATCTCCCGATGCCCTGGTATTGTGGGAAGCCCAGTTTGGCGATTTTGTCAATGGCGCAGGTACAATCATTGACCAGTTTATTTTTGCAGGCGAGGCCAAATGGCAGCGCATGAGCGGTTTGGTGATGTTGCTGCCCCACGGTTATGAAGGCCAGGGACCAGAACACTCGAGCGCGCGTATGGAGCGTTTTCTGCAAGGTTGCGCCGAAAATAACGTGACCATTGCCAATGTTACCTCGGCTTCCAACTATTTCCACTTGTTGCGCCGTCAACTTGCACGTCCGTTCCGCAAACCTTTGATTGTGTTCTCGCCAAAATCCACGTTGCGTCCGCCGTTTAGCCTCGGATTGATCAGCGAAATTGAAACAGGCACCCGGTTCCAGGAATTGCTGGACGATACGAGTGTGGACGCTAAAAAAGTGAAAAAAGTATTGGTGTGCAGCGGCAAAGTGTATTACGATTTGCTGAAACACCAACAGGATGAAAACCGGAAAGATGTGGCGATTGTGCGTTTGGAACAAATTTATCCGTTCCCAAAAACACAATTCGAAAACCTGCTCAAAAAGTACGAAAAAGCCAAATTGACCTGGGTACAGGAAGAGCCGCGCAACATGGGAGCGTGGGGCTACATCGCCCTGAACCACTCGGAATACGAATGGAAATGCGTGAGCCGACTGGCAGCATCATCGCCTGCAACCGGCTTCCCGAAACAACATGAGTTGGAGCAACAATCCATTGTGGAGCAGGCTTTTGCGAAATAATCAAAACCAGGATTAAAGTGGATTTGAAGGATGGATGGATAAAAAATTGATTTTCAATGGATTATAATCCAGCCATTTTCATAACCACTTAGCATTAACTATATATGACACAGGTTCAAGTATTTACATTCAATCCATTTGCCGAAAACACCTATGTGGTGTACGACGAAAGTGGTGCTTGTGCCATTTTTGATCCGGGCTGTTACGAATGGAAAGAAAAAGACGCCCTGCAAACGTTTATCAAAAAACAGGGCCTCGAACCTGTTCGGCTGATCAACACGCATTGTCACCTCGATCATGTATTTGGCAATGCTTTTGTGGCGCATACCTGGAAACTGGCGTTGGGGATACACCGCGATGAACAACCGCTTCTGGAACGATACCCGGAGGTTTGTCGCAATTATGGTATCCCCAACGTAGAAGTTTCGCCGATGCCGGGCTACTATATTGAACCCGGCACGACCATCGAATTTGGCAATACCCGCCTGGAGGTGCTGTTCACCCCAGGCCATTCACCGGCCAGTTTGTCGTTTTATTGCAAAGAAGATGCCTTTGTTTTGGCGGGAGATGTACTGTTTTATGAGAGCATTGGGCGCACGGATTTGCCCGGCGGCAACCATGATTTGTTGTTGGAAAGCATTCGAAATCAATTGTTTACCTTGCCCGGAGAAACCTTGGTATATGCTGGGCATGGCCCGTCTACCACCATCCGCCACGAAATGGAGGACAATCCATTCTTGTAAAATTGTTGGAAAATTTTGCTCAACTTTGAGCGGTCAACCGACAATATCGCATGCTATCTTATTTATTACGCAGGGTTTTACTGGCCATACCAACCATTTTTATGGTCTCTTTGCTCACCTTTTGGTTGAGTCAATGCGCCCCCCGCGACGCAAAACTGGAGTATTCGGAAGGGGGACAACAGGATGGCAATTATCGGGGCCAACTAAATAGCATCCTTGCCGAAGCCCAAAAGCAGCATTTGTTGATGCCTGCCTTCTATTTTTCCATTACCTCCTCTGCGTTTCCAGACACCTTATACCGCGTATTGCCTTTGAGTCGACGCGAAAAACTGTGCCAACTGACCGCCCAAACGGGGAATTGGAACGCGCAGATAGATTTAGAAAAAACCATTTGGGATGCCATTGCGGGCATTAAAAATTTGCCCGACAGTTTGGTGCAAAAACGCCCGCTCAACCAGGAAGTCGCAAAACTGAGTGCCCAATTCCGCGTAGATACCCTTGAACGCGTATTTGCCCGCATGGAACAAAACGCATTGCAACTACCCCAAATTCAAACACATATTGCGCAATTGCGCCGGGCGCATACCCAGGTTTTGCACGTGCAGTATCCGGAAAAATTGTGGATACCCGCCTTTTACTGGTACGGGTTGCAGAATCAATACCATCATTGGCTAAGTGGGTTTGTGACGGGCGATTTGGGCCTTACCCGCTCTATGGATTTACCGGTTTGGCAGGAATTAAAACCCGCCTTATGGTCGACCATGATGGTGAGTATCCTTGCGATTTTACTGGCTTATTTGGTCGCAATTCCCCTTGGTGTTTTTATGGGGCGCCAGGAAGGTCGGTTGAGTGACAAGTGGGCAAGTAGGTTCCTGTTGTTTCTTTATTCCATGCCCGTTTTTGTATTGGGCACCCTGCTGACCGGCTTGTTTGTGTCGGATGCTGCGGTATTTCCGGCCATTCGTCGGTTTAGTATTACGCCATTGCAGGGCAGTGGAACGTATGCGGTTATTTGGTTACTAGATAATTTACCCGTGATTTTGCTGCCAATTTTGACCATTTCCATGCATGCCATCGCCATCCTGGCCCTTCAAATGCGGGGCGGCATCCTGGAGGTGATCGGGCAGGATTATATTCGTACGGCGCGGGCCAAAGGAGCGGATGAAGAAACGGTGTACTGGCACCATGCATTCCGGAATGCCTTGTTTCCAATTATTACGGTATTTTCGAGTTTGTTTCCAACCATTTTTACCGGCTCGATTGTAATAGAACGCCTGTTTAATTTTTACGGCATTGGCTCCAAAACCATGGATGCCATACACAATGCCGATTACCCTATGCTTTTTGTGATTGTAATGCTGGCCGCAACGGTGTCGATCATTGGCAATCTAATCGCCGATATCCTGTACGCCTGGGCAGATCCTCGGGTGCGTTTTTCAAAATAATCTAATCGCCATGCCACGCAAGTTAAAGTCGAAATACCGCCAATTCTGCGAAACTGTACCCGATCTTCCGGTGTACATGCACGCTTTTTACCTGGACGCGGTATGTGAAGACGGCCAATGGGAAGTGGCTTTGGTTGAAAAAGGAGGCAAAATTGTAGCCGCCTGGCCTTATTTTTTAAAAAAGAAATGGGGGTTTCCTTACGTGGCGATGCCGGTATTGGGTCGACTCATGGGGCCGTATTTGATTCCGCCCTACCGCAATTCGGTGAAGGAAAACGGCCTATTGGAAGCGCTGCTGGATCAATTTCCTTATTTAGCCGCTTTTGAGCAAGATTTCAATTACCAGGCAACGAATTGGTTGCCCCTATTTTGGCGGAAATACCAGCAAACAACCCGCTATTCATATATATTGAATGTAACAGACCTGGCTTATTGCTGGAATAAGATTGCCCCCGATTATCGAAATCAGAAAATACCCAAAGCGCGCGAAATCCTGGAAGTAAGCACCGACGATGATTTGGCCGAATTTTATCGGGTACACAACCTGAGTTATGCCCGGCAGGGTAAAAAACCGCCTTTTACCTTTGAATTTTTATCAAAACTAGATCAGGCGCTCGCAGCGCGCGGGCAACGCGCGATTTTTTTTGCCAAAGATCGCGAAAGTGGTGTGGTACATGGGGTGGCCTATTTAGTTTGGGATCGACAATCGGCCTATTACATTATGGCGGGCGATGATCCGGCTTTGCGGCAATCGGGCGCAGGTGTGTTGCTGGCCTGGGAGGCCATTCAATACACCCATGCGGTGTTAAAATTATCCGTTTTTGACTTCGCGGGCAGTATGGTTAAGGCCATTGAGCGGGTACGCCGACAATTTGGAGCTCAGCAAAAACCTTATTTTCGGGTGCATAAAACCTGGTCGACCATTTGGGGCATCGGAAAAAAAATACTGCGCTCCTGATTTTTTTTCGTTTTCGTGTGTAATTTGGTAACAGGCCAGCATCCAAAATGTCAAATAAGACACTTTAAAAACACCCACACATGAAAAAAATCTTCTTCCTACTGATTGTGAGCGGTTTTGCATTACTGAGCGCATTTTCGTTTCTAAACCCAAAATCGGCCATCACAGGTATCGTTAAAGACAAAACTGGTGAAGTTTTGATTGGAGCAACCGTTCGAATTGTTCCTGGGAGCAAAGGAACTTTTACAGATGTAAATGGCAAATACCAACTCGAAATTGAACCTGGCGAATACACCGTTGAATGCTCGTATACGGGTTATGTAACGCAAATAATTACTCAAGTAAAAGTCAACAAAGATGCTGAAACGATCTTAAACTTTAGCATGACAACTTCTGGCACCTTGGATGAAGTGGTAATCACCTCCAAAAGAGAACCCTTAATTGAGGTTGATAAAACTTCTGGACCTGTAGGCAAAACAGCTTCAGATGGCGACGACATTTCCATCCACGGTTCCAGAAGCAATGGTACGAATTATTACATTGATGGAATACGCGTTAGAGGCGAGCCGCCTCCGGCTCCTGGCACTAAACCGGCAAAACCGGCAGCCAAAATGGCGACCAAGCCCGATGCCGCCAAACGAGACGATAAATTTTCGAAAAAAGCCAAAGGTGAGCATCTTCGTTCAGAACGTATAACCGAGCCGATTTCAAAAGATGAATTGGGACGTACCGGTTATAAAGAAAAAGAGGAAACCGTGAAATTTAAAAAGAGCGCTGAAAAGCGCGCTCCCGAAAAACGACGCGACACCGCGCCAACCACCCTTTCAATCGAAAAAACCGGCGAAAGCACCGATGGATTGTCTGAAACCGAAAAGCCAACGGTGCTGCCACCCGATGGTCCAAGCGTAACACCCACCCCACGCGCCGGATTACTCACTGCTGGCGAATGGAACGACCTCCACAACTGGAACAAACACTGGCTCGACTTGTTGGCCGATGGCGAGATCGCCGAATACCAGAAAATGTACGGATTTTACCCAAAAAACCGATACACCGTCCTGTTGAACAACGAACAGGATTTCCCCATCGCCGATGTTCCGGTGCAATTATTGGGCGCTGACGGCACCTTGTATTGGACGGCTAAAACAGACAACACAGGCAAAGCTGAGCTTTGGGCACAACTTTTTAACCCGCACGAAGTAAAAGGAAAATTAAAAATTGAAATGCGGGTAAACGGCCTGGTTTATACCCTGGATGCTCCCAAGGAAGCCAAGGATGGTATCAACCGCCAAACCTTTAACACCGAATGCAAAGCGCCTAAAAATGTAGATATTGTTTGGGCCGTAGACGCAACCGGCTCTATGGGCGACGAAATTGAATACCTGAAAACCGAATTGCTGGATGTGATTGATCGGTCGAAAGCCCAAAATCCGGCACTGCATTTTCGAGTAGGTACGGTGTTTTACCGCGATAAAACCGATGACTACCTGACCAAAAGCAGTGGTCTGAGTCCCGATGTTGAAAAAACGGTAGATTTTATCCGCAAACAAGCTGCTGGCGGCGGCGGCGATTACCCGGAAGCCGTTCACAGTGCCCTCGAAGAAGCCATTTTGAATCAGCCCTGGAGCGAAAACGCGATTGCGCGCATTTGTTTTCTGGTGCTGGATGCTAGTCCGCACAAAGAACCTGCGGTAATTGAAAGTTTGCAAAAAAGCATTCAGGAGGCTGCCAAACGGGGTATTCGGATTGTGCCCATCACCGCGAGCGGCATCCAGAAAGACACGGAGTTTTTGATGAAGTTTTTCGGATTGGCCACCAATGGCACCTATGTTTTCCTAACCGACCACAGCGGGATCGGCGGCAGTCATATTGAGCCTACCACCGATGAATATAAAGTGGAATTACTGAACGATTTGCTGGTGCGGGTGATTACAGAATATACGACGTTAAAAACCTGCGAAGGCCAATCGACCATTCGTTTTGAAGACCCACAAGCGCCTGATCCGACGGCGGTATTGGAAGCGCGGTATTTTCCCAACCCGGCGGTGCAACAATTTACCCTCGAATTGCCCACAGAAGTACAATCGGTTACCCTGTACGATTCGGAAGGAAAATCGGTGCGAAAACTGGAAAATTTGGCCGCTGGCACCCATGCAATTCCGGTGCAGGATTTAGCGGCAGGCTTTTATACCATTCGAATCTTGAAAAACGGGCAATTTCAGAGTGGGAAATTGCTGGTGGTGCGGTCTTAATTGGGCGTTGTTTTATTAGGTTGGTTCAATCTGTAATGGATGAAACCAACCTAATGAGACAGCCTTGGTTGGCCTATATCCGCCCATCAATAAAATACATATCCATCGGGTCTTTGTTATACACTTCTTTTACCCCCCGATAGGATACTTTATAATGGTCTTTTACCGCTTCGGCTGTTTGGGTAGAAATATTGATTTTGCCAGAAACACCGTGTTGTTCCAGGCGGGCGGCCAGGTTGACGGCATCGCCCCAAATATCGTACGCAAATTTATTTTTACCAATTACACCTGCTACGACGGGGCCCGTGTGCACGCCGATGCGCATTTCCTGAAAAATTGCGTTTGCATTCTCTTTGTTACGCGTTTGCAGCCAAAGTAACATTTCGGCGGCGGCGGCCACGGCGTCGGTCGGATGCGTCTCGTTCGGAATTGGAATCCCCCCGGCACACATGTAGGCATCGCCAATGGTTTTGATCTTTTCGAGCCCGTGTTTTTCACAAATTTCATCAAAAGCCAGGAAGCATTCATCCAGTTCATCGACCAGGGCTTCCGGGGCGAGGTTGGCCGATAAACGCGTAAAATTGACAAAATCGGTAAAAACAACCGTCACGGAATCATAATACCGGGGCGTTGCGTAGCCTTTTGTTTTGAGCTCTTGGGCAATTTGTTCCGGCAGCACGTTGCGCAACAAACGATCACTTTTGTGGCGTTCTTCGGCAATCTCCAGGTTTTGTGCCTGGATTTTGCGGTTTTGCTTATTAAGTCGGTTGTTGGTTCGGCGTGCAAAAGCCCAACCCAACGCAAGCAGGCCCAAAATAACGATCAACAGGGATCCCAGGCCATAAACAAACCGTCGAAACGTATCCTGTTGGCGCAGTTGCAAGTCAGTAATATCCTTGTCTTTGCGCAAAATCGCCACTTCCTGGGCGCGGCTGGTACTATCGACCATACGGCGGGTGCGCTCGATCTCATCCTGGCGTTTGAGTTCTGATATTTCCCTTTTTTGTTTTTCCGTATCCAATTCACGGGCTGCCAACAACAAGGCTTGCCGCGATCGCATGGCTTCCGAAATCAGTTCGCGTTGTTTGGACTGATCCGCTGCTTCTTGGGCCCGGTACAACATAATTTTGTCCTCTTTTTGCCGGCTTTCGAGTTCCAGGTTTTTATTCAGGAGTTCCAAGCGTTCGCGTTCGAAGCGCACTTGCCCCAACTCGAGGTCTTTGTAATTTTGACGTGCAATGAGGTATTTAATTTGTCCTTCGGCTTCCGAAAGCAACGAGCGTTGTTGGTTGAGTCGCTGTTGTCTTGCTTGTTCTTCCAGGCGCACCGAATCGACGAGGTTCAGGTAACTTTTGTAAAACGCGAACGCTTTTTCAAAATCATACAGTTCATGGTACAAATCGGCGGCCGTTTTATAGGCTTCTGCCAGCACCGTTGCCTGCTTGGTTTCTTTGGCCAGTTCAATCGCGATGTTGTTGTGCGAAATGGCGTTGTACAAATCATTGCTTTTGAAATAAACGCCCGCCAATAGGTGTTCGAGGTTGGCCAGGGCGACATTGTCTTTGCGGTTGACGAGTATCGCACGCGCTTTTAACAAATATTCGATGCCGCGTTTGGTATTGCCGATGTTGTGCAGCGCAATGCCCATGTTGGCGTACAACACATCCGGATAATCGCAAGGGATATAAACGCACTGCAATTCGGCTTTTTCAAAGTATTCAATGGCCTTTTTGTAATCGTGCAAGGTAGCATACTGACGCCCGAGGTTGTTGTACAGGATGGATTTTTCCTGCATACTCCCAAACCGCTCTATCAGGTCTTCGATGGGCAAATAATAATAAAGGCTCTTGCCCGCATTGCCTTGTTGGTCGTACGCATTGGCCAGTTTTTGATAAATCCGCACCAGTCGAACAACATTGCCCGATTCTTTGTACCGGACAATCAGGCGTTTGTAATAAATTTCGGCAGTGTCGGACGACTGTTGATACAAGTAGGCATCGGCCAGTTTTTCCATGGTTTCATAATCCGAACCTTGCAGTTTCAGGATATCCTGGTAGTAGCGGCGGGCATTGGTATATAGTTTTTCGCGGGTAAACAAATCGCCAATCGCCTGATAAATTTCCAGCAGGGTGGTTTTGTTGCCGTTGCTTTGCGCTTTGGCTTCTGCCTCCAGGTAATGTTGTAGGGCATCTTCTGTTTTACCCTGCCGCACATCGATTTCGCCCAGGCAGATGCTGGATTTGATGACGCCCCCATCGTAATGCAGGCTTTGCGCCATCTTTAAGCATTGCTCCGCCAAGGTCCTTTTTTCTGTATCCAGCTGGGCCATCTTGGCTTTTTCCAATAGCATATCCACTTCGATGGTAGACCGTTCGATTTCCTCTGGACTTTGGCCAAACCCGCGTTCGACAACCAGAAGCATACATGCAATGAAAAGCGCTCTAATCAAATTGAATTTTGACAAAGTTCTAAAAAAATATGGAAGGAGCAGGATTGATTTATTCCACTTTAATTTCGTCGGTAAACAACCAACAAGGATTACCCACGCCTTTATGGTTGGCCGGACATTGGCCCAAATTTTCACCCACAATGCGCACATAACGCGCCGATTGTCTAGCAAGCAACACCTCAAAATCTTTTAAAATGACCCCTTTTTCGCTTGGCAACACTCCATTTTGCACCACCCCTGCTGGCCGAAACACCTGTCCATCGTCCGAAATTTCAACCAATACCTTCTTGGGCAGGAAAATCCAGGAGTTTTCATCTTGCAAAAAACCGATCGAAATACGATTGAGCGTTTTTTTCTTGCTCAAATCTAGCACCACATCCAGGTTAACCCCCTGATACCCTTGCCATCCGCCCGAACGAAAATCGGCCCCACCGCGCAACATATCCACCAATCCAGCGTCGCCCCGCGCCGTATACTGGTTATCAAATCGGGTATTGTACTTCAAAATACGCACATCCGTTTGCATTTTAGAAAACTCCGCTTGCATGGTTGCGCTGCGCTTGCCTGAATGCTGGGCAAAAAACAACATTTTTATCGAATTATCTATGGTAATTGGTTTTTCATACACCTTTGATTTTTCATTCGGTTCGGTGCCGTCCAGGGTGTAAAAAATACGGGCGGTTGATTCCAGGCAAGCAAGTTCGATATTTTGTTTGTCTCTAAACACCCGATCACCCGTTTTTACAAAAGGCGCTGGCACAATTTGATCAGCAGTAATCGATGCAACCGGACAAGCAGCCTCCTCTGAGCCCCATTTTGATGGTTTTGAATCCATATCCAGCACAATTTCAGCACCTTTCAACAAATCCTGGTGGGTAAACCAGGTTTGGGTCCATGGTTGGCCATTCCAGCGGGCATTTTTAATATAAAACCGATCTTTGGAAACGCCTGGTGCACGGATGACCAGTTGCTTGCCATTGTCGAGCGAAAGGGTCATTTTTTCAAACAGTGGCGTCCCCAGCACATATTGTCCACTGGCGGGCACCACGGGATAAAAACCCATGGCCGAAAACACGAGCCAGGCCGACATTTGCCCGCAATCTTCATTGCCACTGAGTCCGTTGGGCTGGTCGGTGTACAGTTGGTCCATGATTTGGCGCACCCGTTGTTGGGTTTTCCAGGGCTGGGCGGTATAATTGTACAGGTAAGCCATGTGGTGGCTGGGCTCATTTCCCTGTGCGTATTGGCCAATTAATCCGGTGATATCGGCCTGCTCGCGCCCACGTGTGCGGGGCTCTACGGTAAACAGGCTGTCCAATTGCGCGGCAAAAGCCTTTTTACCGCCCAGCATACGCATCATACCCGTAATATCCTGGGGCGCGGCGAACCGGTATTGCCAGGCATTGGCTTCCGTGTAATTGAAGTTTACCTCAAACGGATCGAAGGGTTGGTGCCAGGAAGCATTGTTTTTGCCTCGGAAAAAACCGGAAGCAGGGTCGAATACATTTTTATAGGATTGTGCACGCTGGATAAAGGTGTTGTAAATATCCTTTTTGCCCATCATTTGGGCCATTTGGGCAATGCACCAGTCGTCGAAGGCGTATTCGAGGGTTTTGGAAACCGATTCCGGCTCCATATCGGAAGGGATAAAACCGAGTTGGCGATAAAGGGGTAGACCAAAACGTGCAGAATTGGCGCTTTTTATCATGGCTTCCAAGGCTTTTTCGGCATCAAATCCGCGCAGGCCTTTTTGGTAAGCGTCTGCGATAACGGGAATAGCGTGGTTGCCAATCATACACTCGGTTTCGTTGCCTGCCAGTTCCCACACCGGCAATAAGCCGCCTTGTTCGTATTGACGCAAAAAAGTTTGGACAAAATCATTGACCCGCGCTGGTTCCAACAAAGTGTACAGCGGGTTGCAGGCGCGGTAAGTATCCCACAAGGAAAAAACGGTATATTGTGTATGTCCACTGCCTGCATGCACCTCCATGTCCCGTCCGCGGTATTGCCCGGTCACATCACTCCAGGTATTGGGCGTAAGCATGGTATGGTACAGGGCCGTATAAAATGCTGTTTTTTGGGCGTTTGTGCCGCCTTCTACCGTAATTTTAGCCAGTTGTTTTTGCCATTGGGCCTGTGTTTCGCGTTTTACCTGATCAAAATCGAAGTGGGCGCATTCCGTTTCCAGGTTTTTACGCGCGGCTTCGATGCTGGTTCCGGAGATGCCGACCGTTATGACAAGCGGTGTACCATTGTTGTAAAAATCGAGCAAGCCAACGATGGCCGTACTGTGGGCTTGTTGATCAGAAACCCGGGGTGTTTGGGTCATATCGAGCACCCGGGTGTTGAAAAAGGGTTGGGAAAAGCGGGCGACAAAATACAGATGTTGGGTACGTGCCCAGGCGCTGGACACCCGATGTCCGGCAATTTCCTGGGAATTTACCACTTTTAGGGAAGCATCCAGTACTTCGTCGCGGTGCCGCAAATCAATTAGGACATGGGCTTGTTGCTGGTTGGCCGGAAACGTGTACCGATGTACGCCTACCCGGGTGGTTGCGGTTAGCTCGGCCTGAATACCGTCATTTTTTAATAAAACGGAATAATACCCGGCTTCGGCTTTTTCCTGATCCTTTCGGAAAGGGGCCGCATTGTCGCGACTATCCAAATAAGGTTTGCCCACAAAGGGTAAAAACAGCAGATCGCAATAATCGGGTACGCCGGTTCCATTGAGGTGGGTATGGCTGAACCCATATAATAAGGTGTCGGAATAATGGTAGCCGGAGCATGCATCCCAATCCAGCATGGATGGGCGGGTATCTGGACTGAGTTGTACCATCCCAAACGGGGCACTTGCGCCCGGGTAGGTGTGTCCATGTGCAGCGGTTCCGATAAAAGGATCAACGTACTGCAAAAGCGGGTTGGTCGCGGGGCTTTGTGCTGTGAGCGCGGTGCCCAACAGGAAAAGCGAAAAATTCAGGCAAATTAAAATACGCATCATACTCCTTTTTGGGCCAAAGATAAGTTTGCCTGGACCAATAAAAAAGCCGCAAGAACAACCCTGTACGGCTGTTCTTGCGGCTTAAATTAGGCACTTTACGCAAATACTGGTCTATCTTGCAAAGTCAAGCAGTCCGCTGCGGTTGTAAAGCATCAGCATCAAGGCTGTCATTAAAAACAAAAACATGACCAAGTAAAGTATGCAGTATCCTTTTCCGCGAGTGTTTTGGATGTTGTCCATCTTCTTCCGAATTGTTATAGTTCTGTAAAAGTGACGCAAAAGTAAAAAGCAGTAAGGAGAATCCAGCACAATTCCTGTTTAAAAAAGCCTATACCTTTAATATGGACTGTATCTTTGTAGCTACAAAAGACATGTCAGACGTAATACAATTATTACCAGAGAGTGTAGCCAACCAAATTGCGGCCGGAGAAGTGGTTCAAAGACCCGCTTCGGTGGTAAAGGAGTTGTTGGAAAATGCCATTGATGCGGGTGCTACCCGGATCCAATTGATATTGCGTGAAGCGGGGAAAACCCTCATTCAGGTGATTGATAATGGATGTGGCATGTCGGAAACCGATGCGCGCATGAGTTTTGAGCGCCACGCGACTTCCAAAATTCGGGAATCCAAAGATTTATTCTCTATTTTAACCATGGGTTTCCGCGGGGAGGCCCTGGCTTCGATTGCGGCTGTAGCCCAGGTAGAAATGCGCACCCGGCGTGCGATTGACGAATTGGGAACCCGGATTGTGGTAGAAGATTCGATGGTGAAAATCCAGGAACCTTGTCAATGTCCGCAGGGAACCAGCATCTCGGTTAAAAATCTGTTTTATAATGTGCCTGCCCGCCGCAATTTTCTAAAAGGAGATCCGGTTGAGATGCGGCATGCCTTGGATGAATTTCAGCGGGTAGCCATGGCCCAGCCCGAATTGTACTTTACGTTGCACCACAACGACCAGGAAATTTTTCATTTACCCAACGGCAATTTGCGGCAAAGGGTGGTAAAATTATTTGGAGATGCGGTCAATAAAAAACTGGTGCCTGTAGAAGAACAAACCGAAATACTTTCCATCACTGGTTTTGTTGGCAAACCCGATCATTTTAAAAAAAGCCGCGGAGAGCAGTACTTTTTTGTAAACAAGCGGTTTATCAAAAGCAATTACTTGCACCATGCGGTTATAAGTGCTTATGAAGATCTGTTGCCCGCCGAAACCAATCCGCTGTATGTGTTGTTTTTAGAAATTGATCCCAAACACGTGGATATCAATGTGCATCCAACCAAACAGGAGATCAAATTTGACGATGAAAAACTGGTGTACCACTACTTAAAGGTAACCATACGCCATGCCTTGGGCAGCAACAACATTACGCCTACCCTCGATTTTGAAACAGAACCCGCGTTTCAGCCTGCCTTGATCCGGCAAAAACAGTTGCGCAATGAACAAAAAGAGGGCAAGGAAGCGGTGGATAATTTTCAGCGCAAATACGGCCCCAGTGACCCGGAATCAGCGCAACGCAATGCCAACAACCTGCAAAACTGGCAACGCATGTACGAAAACATGCGCATGATGGATGGCGGAACCCCCGAACCAATGATGCCTGAAAATAAAGAAGAAACCAGCGCCACGCGTCCAGGATTTGAAATTCGGCAAAGTGCCCAGGACCATGAAATGGATGACGAAACCCAAAGTTTCTCGAAAGGCTTGAAGGAGCCTTATCAGATTCATGGTCAATACCTGGTTAGCCATATCAAGTCGGGTTTTATGTTAATTGATCAGCAGGCGGCGACCGAACGCATTTTATACGAACGGTATCTTGCGGCGTTGGAAAACCAGCCCATTGCCACCCAAGCGGCCTTGTTCCCCAAAAACATTGAACTATCTGGAGCAGATGCTGCATTATTGCGCGATATTTTGCCCGAAGTGAACTGCCTGGGATTTGATATTCAAGAATTTGGCGGCAATACTTTTGTGATACACGGAACACCTGCCGATATGGCAGGCCAACGAGAGGAAGTCCTGCTGGAAAAAGTACTGAATCAATACAAAGATAATTTTGAGTTAGAATTGGGCATTCGGGATAATTTGGCCCGTTCGATGGCGAAAAGTGCGGCTTTAAAACGCGGACAATCGCTGACCGTTCGGGAAATGCAGGATTTGATTGATCAGTTGTTTGCCTGTGCACTCCCTTTCCAAAGCCCCTCGGGCCGAAATTGTTTTATTACATTTGACCTCGAAGATTTACAAAAACGATTTAACCCGTAGTTCAGCGCATGTCCTTATTTCAATTTTATCAGCCGTTTACCGGCGTGGTCCGGCATCTTGTTATCATCAATGCATTGATGTTTGTGGGTACCTATATTCTGTTGGGCCCCGAACGCTATGACCCTTACACCGGGGAAGTGCTTAGTCTGGGACGCATGATGTTTGCGGTGTATATGCCGGGTTCGGAACATTTTCAGCCCTTTCAGCTCGTTACTTACATGTTTATGCATGCCGACGTAATGCATATTGCTTTTAATATGTTGTCGTTATATATATTTGGCTCCATGGTAGAAATGGTTTGGGGCCCAAAACGGTTTCTGTTTTACTATTTAGTTTGTGGCTTGGGCGCTTTGGCACTACACATGGCCGTGCAATGGTGGGAGTTATCGGCACAAGGCATCGATCCGCGCAATTTTAATGGTGCTATGTTGGGTGCGTCGGGCTCTGTATTTGGCATTTATGCCGCGTTTGCGTATTTGTTTCCCAACCAAATTATTAGTTTGTTGTTTCCTCCTATATCCTTGAAGGCAAAATATTTCGTATTGATCATGGGCGGCCTGGAGTTGTTCTATGGCGTACGCGGTACAGATTCGGGGGTAGCACATTTTGCGCATGTCGGCGGTGCTTTATTTGGGTTTATTCTGATCATGATTTGGTACAAAGGACGCTTTCGCAACATGTTTTAGGGCAGGAGGCGTACTTTTATCACAATAACATTGCGAACAATTGTAACATGGCATTATTCAGGTCAATTTGGGATGATTTAAAATATTCCCTGCGCACAGGCAGCATGGTAACCAAGCTGGTAGTGGTCAATTTTGCCATTTTTGTAGCGGTCAATTTGGGATTTGTAGTACTGTGGCTCATCAAACTTTGGACACCGATCGACCTGGAATACTGGGGCGCCATCCAGTATTTGTGTATTTCGTCCGACTGGCAAAAATTATTGATGCGGCCCTGGACCATCTTTACGCACTTTTTTCTGCACGTAAATGTCTGGCATTTAGTAAATAATGTATTCGGGCTGTATTTGTTTGGTACGATCGTGGGCGACTTGGTGGGCGAGCGCCGGGTATTGCCCTTGTATCTGATGGGCGGATTGGCGGGCGCATTGGTTTTCTTTATTTCTGCCAATTTATCGGCATCTTTTGGTGATTATGCGCTGGGTGCCTCGGCCGCGGTGATGGCCATGGCAGGCGCGGCCCTTACACTCGCACCCGATTACCGCGTGGCATTGTTGTTGGTGGGCGAGGTAAAAGTCAAATATATTGTACTGGTGTTTGTGTTGCTCGATCTGGTTGGAATTGCCGGTAGCAACATGGCAGCGGGTGGTAATATTGCGCACTTGGGCGGTCTGGCGATGGGTATTTTATTCGTTTTGCGTTTGCGAGATGGAAAAGACATGGCCGAAACCGTCAATAACCTGCTGAGCCGACTTCAAAATTTATTCAAAAGAGGGACGAATGCAGCCAAACCACAACCCAAACGCAAAGTAAAAACAGCGATTCGGGCTACCATGGGCAATACCGGTGGCAGTGCCAGTTCCGACCATAACGATATGTCACACCAGCAGCAACTGGATGCCATTTTGGAAAAAATAAAAGATTCGGGCTACGAAAATTTGACGCAGGCCGAAAAAGACTTCCTTTACGACGCCAGCAAAAAATAGTTCAGCAGCACCCTACACCTCTTGCACCAACCGCTACCTACCCGTTCATGCGCCAAATTCTGAAGCATACCATCCGTATTTTCAGTGTTGCGGTCGTGCTGCTTACCCTGCTTGCCTACCTGTGTCCATTGATAAACCCGACTACCTTTCGTTGGCTCGCGTTTTTTGGCACCGCCTTCCCTTGGCTACTCTTGTTTAATGTACTATTGCTGGCAGTATGGACCTGGCGGCTCAACCGTTTTGCCTTGTATCACCTGGGCGTTATTGCCTTTGGCTGGCAGTATGTTACCGGATTCGTTGGATTTGAGGTGGGCAAAAAAGAGGTCCCCAGCACAGCATACACGGTTGCTACCCACAACTTAGGCGGACTATATCGGGGCAAACGGTTCAATACCAAAGAAAGAGAAAGTGTGGCCGATGCCTACGCCGCTTTTTTGCAAGAAAACGGGGTGCCTGATATTTTGTGTACCCAGGAAACGAGTGGTAAGTTTTACCGCCTCGTTGCCCAAAAACTGGGATATGAACACACCTTTAACCTCAAAAAAGGTACCGTTATTTTGAGCAAATACCCGATGGAAGCAGGGGGAGATATTCCTTTTGGTAAAACCGCCAATTCATCTATTTGGGTAGATGTGCGGATTGGGAAGCACTTGCTGCGTGTGTACAACCTGCACCTGCAATCGAACAGCGTGACCCAAACCACCGAAAAAGTGATAGACGAACACGAACTGGACGAAGGCGAAACCTGGAATACCATTGGAAAAGTGCTGGGCAAAGTAGGCAACGCGACCAGTTTGCGCGCCGAACAAGCCGGTTTATTGCGCGCGCACATCGAAAAATGCCCACATGCCGTGCTTATTTGCGGTGATTTTAACGATACCCCCAATTCTTACGTGTACGCAACCCTTTCCAATGGAATGAAAGATACTTTTAAGGAGGCCGGACTAGGTTTAGGAACTACTTTTGGGGGTGCGCTGCCGTTGTTGCGCATCGATTATGTGCTTACCGATCCGAGTCTAGCTTGTTATTCGTGTCGAACAATCCATGATTCCGCCTTTTCTGACCATTTTCCGGTGTTTGTACAAATTGGTTTTTAGCAAAAACATCATCCACTTGAACGCTTGCTGTTCATTTTGCCTTTTATTCATCCAACTTCACTGCCCTCTATTTCATGGCTATTCTGACTTTAATTTTGCTTACGCTGCTCAACGGGTTGTTTTCGATGTCGGAAATTGCCGTCGTTTCCAGTAGAAAATTTAAATTAGAAAATGCCTTAAAGCGCGGAAAATCGGGTGCGCGCATTGCCCTCGATTTGGCAGAATCGCCCACCCGTTTTTTATCTACGGTTCAAATTGGCATTACACTCATTAGTATCATCGTGGGTTTGTACAGCGGCGAGGCCTTGGCAGATCCGCTACAAAAAACGATAGAAAGCGCCGTTCCTGCGCTGGCGCCATATGCCAAAAACCTTTCAATGGCCTTGGTGGTCATTTTTACCACGTATTTATCGATTGTATTGGGCGAATTATTTCCAAAACGCATTGGCATGAGTTACCCGGAAACCGTTGCCATGTTGGTAGCGGCCCCGATGCGGTTGCTTTCACGCATTGCCGCCCCCTTTGTTTGGTTGCTCACCAGCAGCAATGATGTACTATTGCGCTTGTTGGGCATCAATGCCAGTACTGATGCGATTGTGACAGAGGAAGAAATTAAAAGCATGATTTCGGAAAGTACCGAAAGCGGCGAAATACGGGAAATTGAGCAGGATATTGTTGAACGGGTTTTTGCGCTGGGCGACCGCAAAGTGAGCGCCTTGATGACCCACCGCAGCGATATCCTTTGGCTGGACGTGAAAGACAGTGCCGATCAAATTCGCGCTAAAATTGGTGCGGAAATCCACGGGGTTTATCCAGTGGCCGATGATGATTTGGATAATATTTTGGGGGTGGTGACGGTAAAGGATTTGTTTTTAAAAATGCACGATCCTAATTTCAGTTTGCTAAATTGTATGCAGACGCCGGTTTATACCCCCGATTCCTCTTCCGCGTATAAATTATTGGACGATTTTAGGAAGCACCGTTTTCACTATGGGGTGGTGGTCGACGAATTTGGTACCATTCAAGGCATTATTACCATGGATGACATCCTTGATGCGCTGGTGGGCGACGTAAGCACCCGTAACCAGGATGAATATACGATTGTAGAACAGGCAGACCACAGCTGGATTGCCGATGGCCAATACCCGTTTTTTGAATTATTGCGCTATTTTGAAATCGAAGACAATGCCTTTTCAGATGCTGATTTCAATACAGTTGCGGGCTTTATGATTACCAAACTGGATGCAATGCCCAACATTGGCGATCAGTTCGAATGGCAGCATTACCATTTTGAAGTGATCGCCATGGATGGGCGTCGCCTGGAAAGTATCCGCATCAAACGGGTTTAAACCAACGCTTTAGTAAGCCCGTACATCCAGATTTTCCACAAAATTCATAAACGCACGGTTGGCAACCCGGTTGCCGCCCGGTGTCGGGTATTTGCCTGAGAAATACCAGTCGCCCGAGGTAAGCGGACAAGCAGTATGGAGGCCTTCGATGGTTTGGAAGATCAATTGCAAATCCGGTATAATATGGGCTGGACGTACGATTTCAGCAATTTTTTCCGATACTTCTTCGTAATCGAACAGGTCGTACAGTTCAATCACTTCATTGCGCACCATTTCTACGGGGTGGTGTTCCGAATTTTTACACCGATCGTAGGCCGCATCGAGCAAGTGTTCCTGTTCGCTGTCCTCCAACAAACTGACCAGCGCCTGAAACGCGACAAAATCTTTCATTTTGCTCATGTCGATGCCGTAGCAGTCGGGGAAACGGATTTGCGGTGCACTCGACAAAATAATGATCTTTTTTGGTTTCAAGCGTGCCGTGATGCTCACGATGCTGTCGCGCAGGGTCGTACCACGCACAATGGAGTCGTCGAGCAAAACCAGGGTTTCCACGCCATCTTGCACCAATCCGTAAGTCACATCATACACATAACTCACCATGCTGTTGCGCGATTTTTTATCGGCAATGAAGGTGCGTTGTTTTTCATCCTTGTGCACCAATTTTTCGAAACGGGGGCGCACATTCATAATTTCCTCCAGTTTTTCCGGGGTAAGGTTATCGCCCAGTTCCAAAATTTGCGCTTGTTTGCGTTTGTTGAGGGCTGCATCCACCCCTTCCATGAGGCCATAAAAAGCGGCTTCTGCGGTATTGGGAATATAAGAAAAAACGGTATTTTTTAAATCAAAATCGACGGCCTCCAGCACTTTTTCTGCCAATTGTGCCCCTAAAGCCTTGCGTTCCTGATAAATTTCGCGGTCATTGCCCCGGCTGAAATAAATGCGTTCAAACGAACAAGCTTTCTTTTCGCGCGGCTCCACAAAAGGCAATTCTTCTACTTTGCCATTGTATTTGATGATGAGTGCGTGCCCGGGTTGCAATTCGTGCACATTGGCATAGCGCACGTTGAACACCGATTGAATGGCGGGCCGCTCCGAAGCGCCAACCACAATTTCATCGTCCTGATACCAGTATGCCGGGCGAATACCATTGGGATCGCGCATTAAAAAAGCATCGCCGTGGCCAATCATGCCGCCCAAAACATAGCCGCCATCAAATTTTTTGGTCGCACGGCGCAACAGGCGCTGAATGTCCAGGTTTTCAAAAATACGCTGGTTGATGTCTTTATTGTTGATACCATCGGCTTTAAACCAGGTAAAAAGGCGTTGCACTTCATCGTCGAGAAAATGCCCCAACTTTTCGAGCACCGTCACGGTATCACTTTTCTCCTTTGGATATTGGCCCAGGTCTACCAGTTCCTGAAACAGTTCATCCACATTGGTCATGTTAAAATTACCGGCCAGCAGGAGATTTCGGCTTACCCAGTTGTTTTGGCGGTGAAACGGGTGCACAAATTCGATGCTGTTGTCGCCGTGTGTGCCGTAGCGCAAGTGGCCCATCAGAACCTCCCCCATGTAAGGCATATTTTCGCGCAACCAGGCCGGGTCCTGGCGCTGGGCTTCGGTCGTTGCATTGAGGCGCGCCCATACCATATCAAATAAATCAGAGAGGTAATTGGGTGCATTGCTGCGTTTTCGGCTGATGTAGCGCTTGCCAGGCATGGCATCCAACTTAATGGTAGCAATACCAGCACCGTCCTGGCCACGATTGCGCATTTTTTGCATCAGCAACTGGAGTTTTTGAACTCCATAAAAGGCGGTACCGTATTTTTTATGGTAAAATTCAAGCGGTTTCAGCAAACGCACTACTGCGATGCCGCACTCATGATGGATTGAATCACTCATATAAATTGGTCAGGAAAAAATGCTTAGAATGAAGCCGCAAAGGTACGGACTTCTTCTATAACAGCGTGGGCGCGGTTAAGTTAATGTAAACTAAACGTATTTAAGAAGACATTCAAATGCATAATAGCACAAAATTTAGCGCTAATCATTTGGCCGAAAGTTTACATTTGCCACAAATCATTTTTTATGCAGGCAACTTTGCGCTTTTTCTTATTGATTGGAGGATTGCTCCTGAGCACTTTTTCTCAAAGTCAAACTACTTTTCCGGTCCCCGCGCCTTCCGATCCGCGCGAAGGATTGTACGCATTTACCAATGCCACCCTGTTTGTTGATTACAAAACGAAGATCGAAAACGCAACTTTGCTGATCCGAAAAGGCAAGGTAGTGGCAAGCGGCGTGCAAGTAACGGTACCAAAAGATGCCGTTGTGGTAGATTGTAGTGGAAAGTATATTTATCCGGCTTTTATTGATTTGTATGCGCCGGGCTTTGGCCTTGTGACGCAAAATCCACTGCCCGGTCAAAGTAGTCCAAGCGCAAAAAAAGGTGCCTATGCCTGGAACGATGCCCTGCGTCCAGAGTACCAGGCCGCCCATGAATTCAGTTCGGATGGCAAAATGAATGCAGAATGGCGCCGAATGGGCTTTGGCGCCTTGCTTACTTTTAAGGCCGAAGGAATTGCGCGTGGCACGGGTGCCCTGGTGGCATTGAACGACACAAAGGAACAAGAGAGCATTTTGCAGGGCAAAGCCGCCCATTTTTTGTCTTTCAGAAAAGGGCCAAGCAGCCAGGAATACCCTTCCTCCTTGATGGGTTGTATTGCCTTGTTGCGCCAAACCTACCTCGATGGACAATGGTACAAAGCGGAAGGATATAAAACGGAATATAACCTGGGCTTGGATGCCTGGAACGCGGCGCAAACTTTGCCACAAATATTTGAAGCCAGCGACCGGCTGGATGTGTTGCGCATTGCCCGTATTGGACAAGAGTTTGGGGTTTCATTTATCGTGAAATCGGCAGGCGATGATTATCAGCGCCTTGCAGAAATCAAAGCCAGCGGCCAGTCCTTGATATTGCCCCTCAATTTTCCAGAAGGATTTGAGGTGAAAGACCCTTTTGATGCCGAATTGGTGTCGCTCAGAGAACTTAAACACTGGGAAATGGCGCCTTCTAATCCGGCACAAGTAGCAGCAGCAGGCATTCCGTTTGTGCTTACCACCGCCGATTTGAAGGACAAATCAAAGTTTTGGGAAAATCTGCGCAAAACCATTGAATATGGTTTGACCGAGGAGGCTGCTTTGAAAGCCCTGAGTTGGCAGCCCGCGCAATGGTTGCATGCCGACGACCGGCTTGGTAGCCTGGAGCAAGGAAAATTGGCGAACTTCCTGATTACCAATGGCAATATTTTCAAATCTGAAACAAAAATCCTGCAAAACTGGACCAAAGGCAATGCTTTTATCTTGAAAGACCCTGCCGATCAACTGCCTGCGGGAATTTTGGGCGAATATCAAATGCAACTGCAGGAAACAACAGCGATCCCTTTGGTAATTAAAGGCAGCCTCGATGCACCCGAGGCTTACCTGCTGATGGGAACGGATACGACCAAACGCACCAAAGTGAATTTTTCCTTCGATAATGGCCTGTATTTCCTCTCGTTTGCAGCCGATTCTACCGAAAAAAGCCTCATCCGCTTGTCCGGTGTACTGGATGGAACCCAATTCAGTGGCCGCGGCCAAAACGGCGACGGACAATGGATCAACTGGCGGGCCAATCGGACAAAAGCAGGGACCGAAAGTGCTTCTAATACCAAACCCGGTACGCCCAAAACACCGCCTCAAATGGGTGCCATCATGTATCCTTTTATCGCTTTTGGTCGACCAACCCTGCCCGTACAAAGCAACTTCTTGGTGCGCAATGCAACGGTTTGGACCAATGAGCAAGCGGGCATTTTAGAAAAAACCGATGTGTTGGTGCAAAATGGCAAAATCAAAAAGATCGGAACCGGCTTACCGGCCATGGCGGGCGTCACTGAAGTAGATGGCAAAGGCAAATACCTCACCGCGGGCATCATTGACGAACATTCGCATATTGCCGTGGCACGTTCGGTGAATGAAGGCGGACAAGAATCGAGCGCAGAAGTGCGCATCAGTGATGTGCTAGACTCAGAAGACATTGATATTTATCGGCAATTGGCAGGCGGCGTTACGACAAGTCATATTTTGCATGGCTCGGCGAATCCGATTGGCGGTCAAACCCAGTTGATCAAATTGCGCTGGGGTTACGCACCAGAAGCACTCAAATTTCAGAATTGGCCCGGGTACATCAAATTTGCCCTCGGCGAAAATGTAAAACAATCGAATTACGGCGACGGTCGGCGTTACCCGCGTACGCGCATGGGCGTGGAACAAACCTTCGTAGATTATTTCACGCGGGCAAAAGAATATGGTCGGGTTAAAAAATCGGGCAATCCGTACCGCAAAGACCTGGAAATGGAGGCCTTGCTAGAAATCATTGAAAAACAACGCTTTATCACCTGCCACTCTTATGTACAATCCGAAATTACGATGATGATGCGGGTGGCCGAGCGGTTTGGATTTAAGGTACAAACCTTTACCCATATCCTCGAAGGGTATAAAGTGGCCGATAAAATGGCGACACACGGGGTAGGCGGAAGTACGTTCAGCGATTGGTGGTCTTATAAATACGAGGTAATTGATGCGATTCCACAAAATGCCAAATTGATGGCCGATCGTGGTGTGGTGGTGGCCATCAATTCCGATGATGCCGAAATGGCGCGCCGCCTGAATCAAGAAGCGGCAAAATCGGTGCAATATGGCAGCATGAAAGAAGCAGACGCCTGGAAGATGGTCACGCTCAATCCAGCCAAACTGCTCAAAATAGACGATCGGGTAGGGAGTATTAAGGAAGGCAAAGACGCCGATTTGGTGCTTTGGAACGGCAATCCGCTTTCGGTGTATGCGCGGGCCGAAAAAACCTGGGTGGATGGCACCTTGTTTTTCGACCTGCAAGAAGATCAACAGTTGCAAGAAGTCCTGCGGCTGGAGCGCAACCGCCTGATTCAAAAAATGCTGAGTGTCAAAAATGGCAAAGAAGGCAGTGACCGCCCGGCGCCCTCCAAAAAATATTATCACTGCGACAGCGACGACGACGAAGGTTAAACCATAACACCCTATTATGAAAGAAGCAGCATCAACTACCGAATTCAAAGCATCGCTGAGTTTATTAGATGCCACCATGATCGTTTCAGGATCCATGATTGGATCTGGAATTTTTATCGTGAGTGCCGATATTGCCCGTAGTTTGGGCTCCTCGGGTTACTTAATGCTCACCTGGGTGCTTTCGGCCATCCTCACCACTTTAGCCGCGTTGAGTTACGGCGAGCTGGCGGGTATGATGCCCCGCGCGGGCGGGCAATATGTGTACTTGCGGGAGGCGTACAATCCGCTGGTCGGTTTTTTGTTTGGCTGGACCCAATTTACCGTAATTCAAACGGGTACGATTGCTGCGGTGGCCGTGGCGTTTGCCAAATTTACGGCGGTCTTTTTTCCGTTTTTTAGCCCCGAAAACATCTTGTTAGACCTCGGTTTGGTGAAAATTTCGGCAGCGCAGAGTTTGGCCATTGCCAGTTTGATCCTACTTACCCTTTGGCATACCCGTGGTATTCAGGGCGGAAAAACCTTGCAAACCATTTTCACAGCGGCCAAACTGATTGCACTATTGGGCCTGATCCTGTTGGGTGTTTTCATCGGCTTTAACAGCGAAATATGGGCACAAAACTGGCAAAATCCATGGAGTGCGGGCACTCTGGCTGCCAATGGACAAATTACGCCGTTGTACGGAGTGGCCATTGCCACGGCTTTGGGGGCCGCCATGGTGGGCTCGCTTTTTTCGAGTGATGCCTGGAATAATGTGACGTTTATTGCCGGGGAGATCAAAAATCCAAAACAAAACATCCCGTTGAGTTTGTTTTTTGGCACCCTGGTGGTGGGTTTGCTGTATATCCTCACCAATATTGTATTTTTAGGCTTGTTGCCTTTGCAAGACATTGCCTATGCGGCCAATGATCGGGTAGGAACCGCTGCAGCGGGCGCAATTTTTGGCAACAGCGCGGTGTTTATCATGGCCGGACTGATTATGGTTTCAACCTTTGGCTGCAACAATGGCCTCACCTTGTCGGGCGCGCGCTTGTGTTATGCGATGGCAAAAGACAAGTTGTTTTTGGCAAAAGCGGGCACCCTGAATCAAAATGGCGTACCGGCCTGGGCATTGTACGTTCAATTGATTTGGTCGAGTGTGTTGTGTTTGTCGGGCACCTATGGCGCTTTGCTTGATTATACGATTTTTGCCGCCTTGTTGTTTTATGTGCTCACCGTGGCGGGCATCTATCGCCTGCGCAAGTCGCAACCCGATGCCGAACGTCCGTACAAGGCTTTTGGCTACCCCATTTTGCCCGCGATTTATATGATCTGCGCGTCGGCCATTGCACTTGTATTACTAATTTACAAATCTGAAAATACGTTACCGGGCTTACTTGTCGTGCTCTTGGGTATTCCGGTGTATTATTTCACACAAAAAAGCGCTAAAAAATGACAGCAGTGCAGGTTGATTTTTTCTAATAAAATAATAGGGGTACTTTCACCAACCAATTAAAGGATCACTCTCAACACTTATGTACAAACATCACCTGTTTTTTGCCATGCTTGCGCTGCCTTTATGGTTGGCAGCCCAGCCTAAAATTCAACTCAACGAATTTGCCAGCGGTTTTACCAAGCCGGTCGATATAACCCATTGTGGCGATAGCCGACTTTTTGTAGTAGAGCAAAACGGCTATATCTGGATTTTAGACAGTTTGGGAAATAAATCGGCGCAGCCTTTTTTAGATATCGACGCGCGGGTGCAATCATCGGGCAATGAACAAGGACTGCTTGGGCTTGCTTTTCATCCCAACTATGCGCAAAATGGCTATTTTTATGTGTATTACACTAAAAATAACGGTGGAGATACCCGGGTAGCGCGTTTTTCCCGCGATTCGGTAAATATCAACAAAGCGGATCCGAACAGCGAACAAGTTATCCTGGAAGAGGACCAGCCCTTTGCCAACCACAATGGCGGCAGTTTGAAATTTAGTCCCAAGGATGGCTATTTGTACATCGGACTGGGCGACGGCGGCTCGGCAGGCGACCCGAACAATACGGGCCAGAAGAAATCAACCTTTTTAGGCAAAATTTTGCGTATTGACGTAACACCTGGCGCGACGCCCTACACGGTTCCTGCCAACAACCCTTTTGTGGGCAATACAGAGTTTAAACCCGAAATCTGGTCCTGGGGATGGCGCAATCCATGGCGGTTTTCGTTCGATCTTGTCACCGGCGATTTTTGGATCGGCGATGTAGGCCAGAATGTACGCGAAGAAATTGATTTTGAACCTGCCGC